>OIFB01000043.1_pt1 | contig 40413 bp, 29 predicted proteins | sample 1581931 | NCBI WGS metagenome assembly OIFB01 (sample SAMN04414075, study PRJEB24778) | human gut metagenome | material: faecal | host: Homo sapiens
GTATATACACATAAAAATGATAATTGTCGCCACCGGCAGAGTTAACAGCACAGTAAACAATTTATTTTCAATCGTCAGATAATTTTTCTTTCTTGTTATCTGGTTAATACATTTTACGAGTAAAAAAGTCATCGTTTTCATCAACAAAATAGCTAGTGTTTTTTCCAGCTCTGACTGAAATTCGTTTGCTGTTCCAGTTATTCCATAGGCTTCAGTAATCGCAGCAAACAAAAACTCTGGTACGATTGCCAACATATAATAACAACAGGCCATGATAACTTTCTTCCACTTACTGCCTTGAAAAATAATAATAGCAGCAATCGTATAACTTGCGGGAATAATCGCAATATTAAATAGCGTCGTTCCCATATGATTTGCAATAAAAATACAAAGTGCCGCAGCAAAGTACACCCCAATTCTTTTCCATAAAGGTTCTACCCTATACGGAAACATATTTTTCCCAAAATCATTCAGCATCCATACCTGAAGGCTGCAAACTAAAACATCTCTTAGTAAACTCATCAGATCAACCATTCCTTTCCCTCAGATATTCAAACAGTGCCTCGGTAAACTCTTCTTTCTTTGCTCTTGAAACATTCAGTTCTATTCCGCATTTCAACCGTAGTACGCCTTTTTCTAACCCTTCTACTTTTCCCAACTTAACAATGTAACTATAATGCGCCTGTGCAAATCCCTGATCTTTTAGCTGTTCACATAATTCTCCAAACGCTTCTCTGCACCGAACTGTCTCTTTTTCTTGCTCTTTCACAATGGTTATCTCACATCCTCTTTTGGCTCTGGAAACATATAAGATATTTTCCACATGTATGCGTATTATCTTCCCCGCCGATGTCACCGTTACCGCATAGTCATTCAGAAAGCGTCTCTTTACCTCAGTCATAATAGCTGCAATTTCCCGGCGTAAGCTGGTATCGTGTAAGTCCTTCATAATATACCGAAAGGGCTGTCCGAAATTTATACTGTCCACTGTCGGCTCAAAATAACTGGAATAGAAGATTAAAACTGCATCTTTGTTATAATTTCTCAATTTTAATGCTGTTTGGTTTCCATCCAGCCCCGGCATACGGATATCTATAAAGACTAATTCGTGGAGAATATCCGTATGTTTCAAAAGTTCATTTCCTGATTCGTATTCATAAAATCTGATTTCATTTTCAGGCAAACTATTTTCATGCTCTATAATCTCTCTGATCGTTTTTCTATATCTTTTATCATCATCACAAATCGCTATCTTATACATAATCCTCCCTCATTGTTAGTTACAGCTAACCTTATTTCATAAAAAAACCATCCCGCAGAATTTTGCCATGAGATTATCTCTTACTTCTATAACTCCGGTTCCAACTCTGCAAAGATGGAATCTCCAAAAAATTCTGGTATTGTGATTTCTAATCCATCACACAATTTCTTGATTGTAACTACGCCTACATTCTTACTCTGCCCATACAAAATATTCTTCAGCGTTGATGGCGGAACACCAGAACGTATCGCCGCCTCATTCACGGTAATATCCTTTTGCCTTATCAATTCTTCAAGACGATATATAACTGCTGTTTTCATATCCATGATTTCTACCACCTTTTCTCTATTCTATATAAATTGCCCGTAAAAGGTCGCCCATATATAGTCTTTTTGAACAAAGATACATCTTTGTAAGCTTTGTATACTTTCGTGGTAGATAATTCAGCATTTTTACCAAGACAAAAAAAGCCGGAAGCCACGTTGTCATCCGTGACCTCCGACTCGTTTTGCTTATACTACACTGTCCTTACACTCAAATCAGCTCCTCTCGCCGGCTTATCTTTTCCCTGTTTTTCCTGGATGATTCTCTTATTGATTTCCAAGCGTTCATGAATCGATGGTTTTTTCTCTTTCCTTGCCATTGCCTTTTTCTGTTCCACTGTCTTTCTTTCTGCTTTCCCTGCATCCTTAACTGCTGTATTTGCTTCAACGCCAGTTCTTGGCACAGTTTCTCTGCTCTCATTTTTCTCTGCTATCTTCTGTTCTCGTCTCTCCTGCACACCTTTTTCTTCCAGGCTGCAAAAACTCTGCAAATACGGCAGTACATGATTCTGCATATCCGTCAGATCTTCCATATACTTCTGATACTCTTCATTGCCTTTTCCTTGCTGATAACTGATCCAGCTTTCATCCGTCAATTTCATTTCATTCTGCATCTTTAATTGACTGATGATACCTCCGTTTCCGGTACCAATCTCTATCTTACCTTGAAAATGATGCAGCATCTTGTCGCCCTTCTCAGCATAATATACTGTAAAAAACATCTGTGCTGTCGTTTTTGGTTCGTTGGTGTTTGGATCAAGGTCAGCATACCAGGCTTTGTCCTGTTCTACGGTTTTGGAATCCAAATCAGATAACTTCTGGCATCTTGGATTCCCCAAATCACTTTTCTCACAATAATTTACATACACCATCGGTTCTATATCTTTTGGAAGCTCCGGTTCATAGGCTTTCAGTCTTTCCAGCAATACGCCTGCACGAACAGACAGGTCGCATTTTTCGTCCACAATATCCTTCAAGTAAGAAACATAGTAATGAATATTTCCACTTCGCAAATCCAGCATTACTTCCTGTATCGTATTTTCTCCCATCTCCACATTATCTCGATACTCATACGGATCAAATGCTTCTGCAATCTCATCCAGTGCCTCTGCCAGCTGTTCTGTGGTCATCTTCTCTGGATACATTGCTTCTCGAACATCCCTCATCGGTACATACTTGTAGTCTGGCAATGCTTCATGAATTTTCTCAATCCCTTCCCGTACCAGTGCAAGCTCTCCATAAAACTGAACATCATCCATCAGATTTCCAAGTACTGTATTTCCTTTTACGATTGCAAATTCGGCTTCATCATAGTAACTGTCTTCCGGATCACGATAGATAATTCCCATCGAGCATCCCAGATACGCAGTTTCTGGATTCTCCTTATATTTTTCATAGACTGCAGCTATCTGATTAACATCGGTACTTTTTTCATAAGCTCCCATATCATGGAACTCATCACATTCTGTGGCAAAGTATTCCAGATAAGGTTCTTTCTTCAGTGGCATATTGTTAAGTACATTGTCAATCATGTTATAATTCGCCTCTTCCAGTTCTTCTACCTTAGCCAGTGGCTTATATTCGCCCTGGCTTTTCTGAATCTCTGCCATTACAACCTCATCCATTTCTTTCACTTTTTCCATCAACTGATCATAATCCCCACAGATGCGTTCTCCAGTCCAGCCTTCGTCTTCCAGAAGTTCCTCTGCCGCTTCTTCAATAGAAATTTCATCATTTTCATAGACGCCACCATCCATCAGACGGAAATCTTCATCGTAAAAGGAATAATCGTATCCTTCTTCTGTCCTCTGAATAGCAAAATACCGTTCTCCTACCTCATATGCCAGTTCACTAAGAATCTGTTCTTCCAGATTCAAGAAAGAATCCAGCTGTTCAAAACTGATACTGTCTACAAAATGAGCTGTTACTTTTTCCCCATCATTCAAAACAACGATATCACTGACAGACAGGGAATGCCCACGGAAGTCTTTCGGTCTATCAATGTTGAACCTTTCAAAAATATCATCCAGTGACGTATTTCCCAGTAATTCTCCAACATAGACCAGCTTATAATCTTCTTTTTTTATCTGCATACCATGACTTTCAATAAAACTCATATTCATAAATGCATAATTTTCGCCCGTTAAATCATCTTTGATCTGATAAATACCAAAGGTTCGCCTTGTTCCTAACAACAGGTTTGCCTCTTTCAAAGACTGAATCTGCGGATATTTCTGCATTTCCCATTCCAGGTTACGGAAACGCTCCCGTTCTGCCATGGACATCTGATAATGCTCCGGTCCTCGTTCGATTTCCTTGCGTTCCGTGACATAGATTGGTGATGAAAAATTAGTGATCAGATAGATATCTGCTCCGGCATCGTATAATTTCAGTGCTTCTTCCTGCTCAATGACACTCATAGGCTCCTGAAATGCTCCAAAATCTTCATCGGCATAATCCAGATCCTGATCCCTTATCCGTTCCCACATCTGTAATTCCATGCCAAACAGACCTTCATGCGCCTGTATCATTTCTTTACTTGCATACTCTTCTCCCTTGTCACCATCGCTGCCCAGGCAATAAATTTTAGAACCCATTCTGTGATAATCCAAAGCTGCTTCTTTTCTAAGCGGCACCATGTCTTCTGCTGTATATCCATAATCACGTAATTCCAGCTTGCCTATGGTTGGATCTGGTAGGTCCTGAATATCCATTTTTGCATCATCCAGAAGTTCCTCTACTTTATCTTCATCTGCCTGATTGATTGCATCTGTCAGATTTCTTACCAACGTCCTTACTTTCTCTTCCTCGCCAATCAGATTTGCATATTCAAAAATCTGTTCTTTTACATCTACTGGAAGCGCTATTCCCATGTGTTCTGCACGGTCTATCTGTTCCTGCGTAAATTCCTGCATTTTCTGCGTTTCTTTTCCTGTTATCATATTTCTCGCCATATAAATTCCTCCTGTGTTCTAAAAAAAGGCATAACCGGCAGAACCTTCTTCTACCAAATTATGCCATCTTTCCTGTTTATTTATTCCAGACCGAAGTCCCGTTTTCTGGTTTCCTTGCCAGTTTCACTTTCCCGCTGACTCTTTTCTTTATAAATCTGCAGTTTCTCATGAATAGAACCTCGTGCCGGTCTTTCTTCTTTCTCTTTTGATTCCGACTGCTCTGTTTCTGTATCTTCCCGCTCATCCATATTGAGAAGTGCATTTAATTCTGACAGCCGCTCCAGTTTTTGGCTCAGTTCCTCTTCTTTTGGAAATGGCTTCCCGACTTCCTCTTTGGCATTTGTCATCTGCTCCTGAACCGTTTCCAGCCGTTGTTCTGCTTCTGCCAGTTTCTCCGGATAGCTTTCCAAAAGGTTGTTGATACGAGTGATATTTCCTAGAGCATCGGCTCCCAACCGAACTTTAGCTACCGATTCATGCTTTACAGACAGGATAAACTCTTTTCTCCAGCTGTCGAATTGGATTCTCATGTTAAATCCCTGATAACTTCCAATGTCCATAGCTGCATCTACAGACTTAATGTCTTGGCAGACCGCCAGAAGTGCCATACCTGCCTCTTTCTTTTCTGTGAACACTTTGCCACTGATTTTCATAGAAAACTGCTCTGGATCTGTGATTTTATGCTCAGAAAAATGAGCGATGTCTGCCTTGTAGCTGTCAATGATCTCTATCAGTTTTGCAATCTGTTGCGGGAAATTCCTTGCAATATCATCTTCCAGTCGGTATTGGTTATTCATGTGGTTCGCTTTTAAAAGCTTTAATTTCGCCACATCCACATCCAATGCCATCTTCTCTTTTACTGCTGGATTTCCGGTTGCCAGTGCTTTGACCTCTGCATAGGACAGTGCCGCTTCGTCCACATCTTCGCAGCTTCTGACCGGTGCTTTGCTCGTCATAATCTGGGAGATGAATTTCTGCTTGTTCTCGATTAACTGCCACATATAACTGTCGAATGTGGATTCTGTTACATACCGGAAGATATGAACCTTTTTATTATGGTTTCCCTGACGGATAATACGTCCTTCCCTCTGTTCCAAGTCAGATGGTTTCCAGCCAATATCTAGATGATGCAGGGCAATCAGACGATCCTGCACATTAGTTCCCGCACCCATTTTTGCTGTTGAGCCAATCAAAAAACGAACCTGCCCGGATTTCACTTTTCCAAACAGCTCCGTCTTTTTTGCTTCTGTATTTGCATCATGAATAAACGCAATCTCTTTTTCCGGTACACCTTTCTCTATCAGTTTCTGCTTCAAGTCATCATAAACATTAAAACTGCCATCGCCTTTCGGTGTACTCAAATCACAGAAAATCAACTGTGCGGATTTCTGTGCTGCTGTATCTTTCCATATTTCATAGCTTTTCTCTGCACAAACTGATATTTTACTTTCTGGATTATCTGGCAATAATTCATTCACCAAACGCTGATCCAATGCTAACTTCCTTCCGTCATTGGTGATTTTTAGCATATTATCGACCGAGGCATCTACCCCGCCGTTTCTGACAACTTCTGCACGTTCTCCCAGACTTTCTACGATTTCTTTCTGTTGTTCCGTTGGTTTCAGCACCACTGTTTCATATTCCGCTTCCGGCACAGGAAGCTTTAACTGATCGGAAGTCTTGATATCTGCAATCTCCTTGAACATATTCATCAGTTCCGGAATATTATAAAACCGTGCAAATCTGGACTTTGCACGATATCCTGTTCCTTCGGGAGCAAGTTCGATGCTCGTGACAACTTCTCCAAAAGTGGAAGCCCAGGAATCAAACAGTCCAAGTCCCATATTTTGTAATTTACTGTTCTGCAGATATCGCTGCATAACATATAATTCCGTCATACTATTGCTGATTGGTGTGCCCGTGGCAAAAGTAATGCCTTTTCCTCCAGTAATCTCATCCAGATACTGACATTTATTGAACATATCTGCCGACTTCTGTGCTTCGTTCTGTGCAATCCCGGCTACATTCCTCATTTTTGTATAGAGAAACGCATTTTTATAGCTGTGTGCTTCATCTACATACAAGTGATCTACTCCCAGTTCTTCAAACGTAACTACCTGATCTTTTTTTTCTTTCTGATTCAGCTTTTCCAGCCTTGTCTGCAGTGTCTTTCTGGTTTTTTCAATCTGTTTGACGGTATAACGTCCGCCATCCTGTTCATACCTTGCACTCTGAATCGCCATTTCCAGATCATCAATCTGCTTCCGCAGCATAGCTTCCTGCCTCTCATCAGAGATTGGTATACGCTCAAACTGGGAATGACCAATAATAATAGCATCGTAATTTCCCATAGCGATTCTGGCACAGAACTTTTTCCGGTTCGCCGGTTCAAAATCTTTCTTGGTTGCTACCAGGATATTGGCTCCCGGATATAACTGCAGGAATTCTGCTCCCCACTGCTCTGTCAGATGATTCGGCACGACAAATAAATTCTTCTGTGATAATCCCAGACGTTTGCTCTCCATTGCAGCCGCTACCATCTCGTAAGTCTTCCCAGCTCCTACTACATGAGCCAGAAGCACATTCTCTCCGTAAAGCTGATGTGCAACAGCATTTTTCTGATGCGGGCGAAGCTCTATTTCCGGATTCATTCCTGGGAAAGTCAAATGACTGCCATCATATTCACGGGGACGGATACTGTTAAATCGTTCATTGTAAACTTTTACCAGTCTTTCACGCCTCTGCTGATCTTTAAAAATCCAATCCTTAAATGCTGCTTTCATGGCATCCTGCTTCTGTGATGCCAGCATGGTTTCTTTCTTATTGAGGACACGGATTTCATCACCATTCTCATTGACACTCTTATCATAAATGCGGACATCTTTCAGGTTCAGGGTATCTTCCAGAATCTTATAGGCATTTGCTCTCTCAGTTCCATACGTTGCATAGGCAAACGCATTCCTTGGACTATCTGCATTTTTTCCAGTAATACGCCATTCACCATTGACCTCAGAGTATTTTACCTGTATTTCCTTCTGTGCAAGATACCACGGGGTATGAAGCAGTTCCACCATAAAAGCCTGATAATCCGAAGGCTCAATCCATGTAGCTCCAACACGCACCTCAATCTCAGACGCTTCCAGATTTCTCGGCTGAACTGCCTCTAATGCACGGACATTCGGTGTAAATTCCGGACGATTCTCTGCAAAGGTTCTCGCAGTATTTAATTTATCCCTGACATTTCCGGACAGATATTCATCTCCGCTTTCCCACTGGTCTGTCAGTGGATTCTTAAAGATAACTCCAACCAGTTCTTCTGTGATTTTCTCTTCGGTCTTTCCAGTCAGCTTTGCCATATAAGGAAGGTCTACCTTTGCCCTTTCGTTAAGAGACAATGCAAGTGCTTCTGTGGCTGTCTCAACGCTTGTCACAGCGACCGCCTTTTTAATGGTTCGCTTAGTAAACATGTCCGCTTTTCGTTTCAGCGTTCCATCTTCATTCAAGTCTTCCAGTGAACACAGCAGACAATAAGAAGAGTCATCAGAAAATGCACGTTTGTTAGCATTACTTCCAATGACTCCATACTTTGCTGTGTAGGTATCATATACCTGATTCAGTTTCTCCTGCTGTTTCTGGATTTCTTCGTCTGCTACAAATTCCTCCATCTGCATGGCGATCAATTCACGAACAGTATCACGGATTGCAACCATGCCTTTCACACGTTCTGCAGTGGCGGCAGGCATTTTCACCTGATTCATCAAAGAGTTGACACGGTAATATACCTGATCATCTACCACCGTATAGCTGTAATTTCTGACATTCGGATCTGCCGGAATACTCTCTGGCATCTCATCCAGTTCTGTTTCCACATCTACTGCCGATACCATGCTTCCATGAATGTTCTTGACCGCTTCTGCAAGCTGGAGTTCAAGGTCAGCACCTTCTATCGGCATACAGGTTGTTTCCATACCATATGGACCCGATACTTCTTTCATCTCACCCAGAATCATTTCAGGATGGTCTGCAAAATACTGGTTGACTGTAATTCCATTGGTATCACTTCCAAGATTCACCCACTCCGGCATCTCTTTTGTCATGCTGTCACGCTTCTGGAAAAACAAAATATCAGCACTGACTTCTGTTCCTGCATTTGCCTTAAAAGCTGTGTTGGGCAGTCGGATTGCTCCCAACAGATCTGCCCTCTCTGCCAGATATTTTCGAACTTCTGGTGATGCCTTGTCCATAGTTCCCTTTGTTGTGATCAGAGCAGCCACACCACCTGGACGTAACTGATCTATCGTTTTGGCAAGAAAGTAATCATGAATCATGAAATTGAAGCGATCATACTGACGGTCATTGACCTTGTATGCACCAAATGGCACATTTCCGATTGTCACGTCAAAGAAATCATTGGGATAATCTGTCTTCTCAAAACCTTTGATCTGAATATTGGCATCAGGATAGAGCAGCTTTGCAATTCTGCCGCTGATGCTGTCCAATTCCACACCATAAAGTTTGGACTGGTTTAGATTCTCCGGAAGCATTCCAAAAAAGTTCCCGACTCCCATAGATGGCTCCAGGATATTTCCCTTTGTAAATCCCAGATTCTCCAACACCTGATACATACTGTCAATCACAATCGGCTGTGTATAATGAGCATTTAAGGTGGAAGCTCTGGCTGCCGCATATTCCTCTGGTGTAAGAACCGTCTTTAATTCCAGATATTCTGTCTCCCATGCAGCTTTTGTTTCATCAAATGCATCTGCAAGACCTCCCCAGCCAACGTATCGGGATAAGATTTCCTGTTCCTCTGGTGTCGCATTACGGTTCTCATCCTCACATTTCTTTAACAGCTGGATAGCCATGATATTGGCACGGAACTTTTCTTTTGCTGTCCCCTGCCCAAGCTCATCATCTGTGATGCGGAAGTTCGTTGCTGGAATCGGTTCTGATATTCCGTTAATCTCTTCCAAAGATTCTTTTTCTTCCGATACCTCAACTTCTCCAGATAATTCTTTTTCTTTTTTATCATAATCTGTCCACACACGATTAGAAATAGCAGTGAAATACGAGGACTCTTCCTCCATTATTTCTTCCCTGATTTCCCGTAATTTATCTAGGGTATCCGCATTTACTGTTTTGTTGTGATAATGATAATAAAGTACTTCTTGTCCAAGTTTTACATCCAGACGTTCCAATTCTTGTGTTGACATTCGATTCCAAATATCATCTTTTTCCGTATGAATCGTGAAACCTTCTCCATCATCATGATATTCTAATGTGTATTGAAGTTGATTCTCTTCTCCCTTAACTTTGCAATCAAAATCATGAATTGTTGTTCTGGTACCAGACATATATTCTGAATCAACTAATTGCAAATCAGTTATATCTTCAGCGGTTAAAGTATCCTGCTCCTGTTGTTCTCCTAACATCTGCTGTGCTTCTTCCAAGTCTGCCAGTTTTTGTGCTTCCTGTCGCTCTTCGTACTTTTCCATTTCCTCCGATGACAAATAATCATCTGTGCGGATTAACTGGCGAACACGTTCTGCAACCTTGTTCCACTTTAATAAAACTTCTACCTCTGGACTGCCAATTTTCCCTTTTGCAAGTTTTAATCCTTTTGCATCATGGGATGCGTCGGAAGCATCTGCTCCTGGTATTCCGGGTGAGGAACCACCTGTTCCATACTCATTTTTCAGGAACTCAGCTGCATCTTTCATATCATGATGTTCCATGAAATACTCATAGATTCGGTTACGTCCTCCTGCAGTAATGCCGCCTCTTCTTAACACTGCGTCAATTTCATCCTGTGTGATAAAGGATAGTGCCGGACGTTCGACCGTAAATTTCTGGTCTACCCAGGAACGCTCCCTCTGAAGATCCTGAAAGCGTTGGAAATATTCCGGATTATGCTGAATCTCCCAGCGGTGATAATCTCCCGGATTCTCATCCATATATTTCTGCAGCCATTCAAAACGATAGACAATCGCATCTGCTTCCTCTTGATCTGTCCATGCTCCACTCACTACATCCTGCCAGTCTGAATATGATTGTTTCTTTTCCCAGTTTCTGCAAGTATCCCGAAAATGAAGTGCAAGAAGATTGGTCATTTCTTCCTGCTCCTGTTCAATGGCATTATTGGAAATCAAATTATCCACGTAATTTCCATCCTCATACATATCCCGAATTCTGTTCGCTGCTTCTTCCCACGTAACCATGCGGTCAAAGTTTCTTCTGGCAGAGTCCCCTCGCCGGATACGGATACCATCATTGTCATACCAGATACTGATTTTCTGACCATCTATGGTAAATCCTTTGCCACCAGTTCCATATTCATCTTTCAGAAAACTCCGCATTTCTTCATTATCCAGACCTTCAATCAGTCTTGCTGTAATATGAAACAGTGTATTTTTCTGTCCGCTTCCCGTGCGGAGAATATCATTTACCACTTCATCGGAAATAAGAAAAGCGGCTGGCTGTTCCAATGCAGCTGCCGCTTTCCTTATTTCTCCTAACTGTTCCTCTTCTGTTGGGAACAGACTTAACTGTAAATAATCTCCTGAATCACCAGCTCCTCTGCCTGTGCCTTGATCTGGTTCATGTGTCTGGTCCATGCCATCCCGTCTGCCATTTTGTCCGGTGCCGGATCTTTCTCCAGAAGTTCGTTCATCAGGTCGTCTACTCTCTGTCTTGCCTGGCTGTCGATCTCCATCAGATGACTGTCCAGACGGTTCTGCAGTGTCAGAATGTTGAACCTGGCTACCTTGTGATTTCTCAGATACTCTTTCCGCATCATTCCGTACTTGCCGATGGTTCCTCTCGTCTCTTCCAGGCTGATATCTGGAATCTGATACTCTCCGTTCTGGCTGTAACTGATCTCTCTCATAGTCTGTTTCCTCCTTTTTTTCTTCTCTATCTTCTGTGTTATCTGTGTTACTTTCACGAATTAATGTGTTAAATTCATTATAAGCTACTTCTTTTTCTTTTGCAACCGTTTTCAGGTCATTTTCCAGATCATTCAGAACATATCGTCCAATCTGCATCAGAACTGGTCTGCTGATCTCGTTGACTGCACTTCCCAGATGTCCTAATACTTTCAGCTGATTGAAGTCCGTAATATGCCGAAAATCCTCTGCATCCAGATATTCCTGTACATCCAGTCCACACCTGTTTAGTAATACATACCAGACACTATTGGTCATCAGTTCCCGGAATTCTACTTCCTGATTCTGTTCGTCCAGTTCTTCCAAAAATGTCCCTGTCACATCCAGTCTCAGTTCTTCCAATGCATCTGGAAGCCATTCCTGCATACTCTCCTTCGCTGCCTGATGCAGACTTTCAGCAAGCCCTCCTTCTGTATCTTCCAGTGATAACTGCTCCTGCAGATAATCTGCAACCAGTTGTTCACCTTCCACCGGAAGATTCCATAACTGTGGATCTTTTCCCAGATTCCGCACTTTATAAGTGTCCTGCACATCAAATACATACCGAAGTTTTGTTTTTGGTCCGGAAGTATTGTCAATCAAGGCAATCCCCTTGGATCCCTTTTTGATCCAGCGGTACATCTTCTGATTCCAGATTTCCATGGATGCTACGGCAGTTGCTTCCGGTCGCTGTGCATAAATTAAAAGCTGTTCTGGAAAAGTATACTTATACAGTTTGGATGCAATGTCAAGGAACCGCATCCATTCCTGCGGACTGGCAGCTACATCTTTTGCCACCTCTTCCGTCAGCTGTTCCATTGCATATAATTTATTTGCCATGTGCTACTCCTTTTCATAAAATCAGGGACTGCTTGGCACAGTCCCCTTAAAATCATCGTTACTTCTCTTTATAATGCTGCGGCAAGATCTTTCGACTTATTCTTTGGCACTTTGTCTGCCTCTTTTGCCTTGATTTCTGCCTTAGCTTTCTCCAGTCTTCCATGGATTCCACCTTTTACTTCCGCTTTTTCGGCTGCTTTTTCTTTCTCCAAACGAGCTTCCCTGCGCTCAGCATTTTCCATTACTGCGGTCTTTTTGTCACAGAACTGAACCTTATCAGAAAGCTGTTCCTGCCTTTCCACCTGTGTCTCATTGACTTCCTGTACCATCGCATTTAATTCTGGAACCTGAAAAATTCCGTTATCAGGGAGAATCAACACTTCATGAACGGAAGATGGGATGACAAAGTAATCACTTCCCAAACATTCCCCAATCTGTTTTCGAATATCTTCCTGCAGTAACAGGGAAGCCCCATTCATCTTAGATTCATTGGTAAGGCAGAACATTGGATTCTCCACAGTTTCCATATCCAGTTTTTCATTCAAAAGATTCTTTGGTGTTCCTCCAAAAATCATGGATTCGACAATCTGTGTCATATCCACCAGTTGCACACCTCTGTTCTTATCTGCCATCATCGCATCTGCCTGAATCTGTTCGACAGATACTCCCCATTCATTCATCAGAGAAACAGTTACTGGAATACTGCTGATTCCCTCTCCATTTTCCTCCAGGTTTACTGCATAATAAGCTGCAAAATCTCCGTGTTCTGTGACTACTTTATCTGCAAGACGATCGGTATTCCATTCCTTATCACAAATTCTTACCTGTAACTTATTTTTCATCTTTTCATAATCCAGAATATCCGGAACTCCCATATCAAAAAATTCTGCTTTTCCCTGTGCCTCAATACGCATATCAGCCACATCGCCAACACAAGAGTCTACATCTTTTCCATGGATATATTCCTGGTAGAGGGAATCCAGATAGACTGTCGGTACGATTCTCTGATCTCCGTTTGGAATCGTAATACCTGTCAACTTCAACCCGTTGTTTTTTTCTACTTCCTGCAGTTTGATTTCTGCGTCCTTATAAGACTCTGGCAGATACTCCTTTACATTGTCTTTGACATATTCATAAAATTCTTTTCTGTTCATCATACGCTTTTACCCCTTTCTGATCATGTGATGGTTCATTCTTTTTCTACTGACCATCTGCTCGGCTTTCTTCTGATAAGCCATCATTCTCTTTAAAGTTTTCTCCTGGTTTTTTCGTGCTTCCTGTCTTTTTTCCATTGCTTTCATCATAGTTTTCTGTTCCTTTCTGTGATTTTTTTGTATGAAAAAGGGAGCCTCACATAGAAGCTCCCAATCATAACCGTTGGTTTCCTTATTTGTTTTTCCTTTTTCTGCAGATATAAAGTCCTGCCATACCTCCTGTGGAGATTACCAGAAGCAGAATCGGCAGCCAAATATTCGTGCTGTCACCTGTTTTTGGTGCATTTGATACTTTTGTCTCTTCATGGGACTGTGGTGTATCCGGTGTGTTCGGTGTTTCTGGAACTTCCGGTTTCTCATTTGTCAGATTGAAAGTAACTTCCACGACTGGTGTACTGTCATTCGCATAAGTAAATGTCACTTCATGCTTGGTCTGATCCAGTGTGTATCCATCCAATGTTTTTGTTTCCACCAGATAATACTTGATTGCTGTATCATATTTGCCGTTCTTAAATGTGGCAATCTCATACAGCTTACTTTCTGCATGACCGGCAGCGTCTGTCTTTAAGGTTTCCAGAACCTTTCCTTTGCTGTCACGGAGTTCAAATTCTACCCCTTTCAGTGGTTCTCCTGACGATTTATCTGTCTTATTGAGAATCACTTTTCCCTTGGCAGTATCATCTTTCATAGCCACTTTCTGAATTTCTCCGGTGTCTTTCACCTCAAACGTCACATCGGCTGTCAGAAGATATCCTTTCGGTGCCTGCTCTTCACGTAAGGTATATTTACCGATTGGCAGTTTTTCGATATAGTGTGCTTCCTCTGTTGAAGTCCAGTTCTCTACTACCTGATCATCCTTATCGAGAATCGTCAGTTTCGCACCCGGAATCTCAGTTTCTCCTGTGATATCCGTCTTACTGATCTCTACTTTTGTCACATCATCTTTCATCTCATGCTTCTGAGCCTCTGCTGTATTCTCTACTGTAAAAGTAATACTTTCTGCAGTAACATATCCATCTGCCGGTTTTGTCTCTGTCATGGTGTATTCCTTACCAACAACCAGTTCTTTGATCACATGGGATTCTTCCGTAGAAGTCCATTCATCTACTGTATTGCCATCTGAATCCGTCACTTTCAGGTGTGCACCTGGAAGTTCTTTACCTGTTGTCAGGTCTGTTTTGGTCAGCTCCACTGTGGTTGGCTGATTTTCAAAAGTAAAATCGTAGCTTACTTCTGTCTGGTCTTCTCCGGCATATTCAAAGGTAAACTCCTGTACTTCTTCTGTTGTAACAAATCCGTCCGGTGCAAAGATTTCTTTCACATAGTATTTTCCGTCTACCGGAAGATCTGCCGTAAAAGTAATCTGTCCTTTTTCATCTGTTACTCGCTGCTCGATCAAACTGTCTTTCTCAAGAAGTACCTCGCCCTTTGCATTTTTGATATCTTCACTGGTATAAAGACCGAAGACACCACCTGCAAGAACACGTTCTGTGTCTTTTTCTTTCTTCAGAACCGTAACCTTTATTTTCTGACGGGCATTCTGCCATTTTTCATCATAAGTGATGACTGGTGTATTCTGGTCCCGGTAGGAAAGGTCAACATATCTCGGCTCTCCGTCCAGCACATAACCATGGGTTGTTTTTACTTCCTTCACATAGTATTTTCCAGCCGGGAGATCTCCCATCTGTGCAATGCCATTGGAATTTGTAGTAATAGTTCCCACTTTTTCATCTGCTTTGAAATAATCTTCGCTGACACCATCTGCCGCTTTGATATCTTCCGCAGCAAATACATCGAAAGTTACATTTGAAAGGCTTCCGGTTACATACTCAAAGAGATGCTCCACAGTACCTTTTACATTGTCCAGAAGTGTCACTTTATCCAAAAACTCTCCATTTTTGTTAATGATCAGAAGTCCTGTTGGAACTTCATCTTTCATCTCTACTTTCTGAATCTCTGCGGTATCTTCCAGCGTGAACTTCACATCCGTTGCTTTCAAATAACCATAAGGTGCCATTTCCTCACGAAGGGTGTATTCCTCACCAACTGTCAGTCGTTTGATCACATGTGGCTGATCTTTTACAGAAGTCCACTGATCCACAACATTTCCTTCTTTATCGAGAACGGTGAGTTTTGCCCCATCCAGTTCCACACCTGTTGTTACATCAGATTTTGTGATTTCAACTGTTGTTGGCTGGTTCTTTTTCACAGTTTTCAGTTTTACTGTCTTCACATCCTGTCCCTGATAATAAGCATCCAGATTCAGCACTTCATCAGAGGATACAAATCCAGCCGGTGCTTTTAACTCTTTCACATAATACTGTCCAAGTGGCAGATCCAGCGTACATACTGCAAGACCATCATTATCAGAAGTCATTTCCTGTAAGAGTGTATCTGCTTTCACGATTACTTTTCCATCCACCTTAATATCCGCTTTGTTATAGATACCAAAGACAGCTCCTGCTACGGTTGCACCATTTTCTGCATCCTGTTTTTCTACCTGAATCGCAACTTTCTGTCGGTCATCACCAACAGTCACTTCCTGTTCGATCACAGGTGTATCCTGATTGGCATAGACAAATGCGACTTCTGATCTGTCATGGTTCAGAACGAATCCTTCCGGTGCAGTCTTTTCTACCACATAGTAAGAACCAAGCGGCAGATTCTCTGCAACTGCTTTTCCATCTTCCCCGGTCGTAACAGTTGTTACCAGTGCATCCTTCGCATAGATCAGCTGCCTGTTTCCGTTTTCATCTTTCTGATAATCCGGTGTATAGATATTTTCAGCTGCATAGACATTAAATTCCGCACCCTTCAGGTATCTTTCTTCATAAACAAAATCCTTTTTAAATCCGGTCAGCATCTCACCTTTTTTATAGATTGTCAGCTTTCCTTTTACTGGATGGTTCTCGTAATCTACCGTAATAATGGCATCTCCGCTCTCAGAATCCATCTTGTATGCTGTGTTTGCATCCACTGCAATCTCTACATAGTTCTTGTTGATTGTGTACCCTTCCGGTGCATTGACTTCCTCAATCCGGTAATGTCCGATCTTCAGATTCTTCGGCATGATCAGATATCCCTGACTGTCGGTAAAATAGGACTTGTGAGTGGTTGTCACTGGGTAAGTTGTTACCTGTTCCACGTACTTTTTGTTGTCAAGGTCGTACACTTTAAATTCTGTTCCGGCAATCAATACGGATTTCTTTGTTTCATCGTCTTTTTTCACGATTTTCAGTTTTGCCTTAAACTCTTCATCCAGAAGCACTCGCCAGATCTGCGGCTCATTTGGATGATGCTCTGTGATATTCACTTCAAAATCATCGACTGGCTTGTAATTATGCGGTGTTGTAGTTTCACGCACAATATAGCTTCCAAATGGTAATGGAATACTGCAGGCATACCCTTTTTCATCTGTGAAAATCTCAGTTGCTCCATTTTCTCCGCTCACTACCGGTTTGGCAGAATCAAAATCATAGCTTCCATCTGCTTTCTTTGTAAGGGAAGATTTCAGATAAACTGTAAATCCAGCTCCGGATAACAGATCTGCATCGGTCTTTCCATTGTTGGCTGCTTTGATGATCTGGAATGGCTGCTTGATGACCTGCTCACTGGAAGTGCACTCTCTTTTCACTTCTGCTGTCATATCTCCTTCATAACTGCATGTAAGATCATGCTCTTCTGTATCTGCCAGGTATCCGGTCGGCGGTGTGATCTCTTTGATATAATATTTGCCAAAATATAAGCCATTTACAGAAGCCTGTCCTTTGTCATCGGTTGTAAGAGAAGCTACCTGTTCTCCTGCTTTATAAATAGTTCCAGTTGCTCCATCCGGATGCACGATATCTTCACGGGCATACAGACCATAAACTGCACCTTTCAGTGTGGCATCTCCCTGTGGTACTGCTTTTCCTGTCTCTTTATCAACTTTGAATAAATTGATCTTTGCTGTCACACGGTCATTGCTGAAGGTATGGGCAAATGATACGGTTGCTTCTTTATCATTGGTATAAGAAAACTTAAACGTATACACATCTTCTGTATTTCTTACATAGCCTTCCGGCGCCTGATCTTCTTTTACAGAATAGGAATATCCAATCGGAAGATCTGCTGTGAATTTTGCAGTTCCATCTGCTCCAGTAGTTGCTTTCTCAATCAGCGTTCCTTTTTTCACAACAACGGTTCCGTCTGCATTTCTGATATCATCAGATGCATACAGAGCAAAAATACCGCCTTTCAGTGGTTTCTTGGTGTCTTTATCCTGTTTTACTACGGAAACATCTGCTTTCTGTCTCTCGTTGTTAAAAGTCACATCTGCAAATACAACTTCTTTATTCTGTCCGGCATAAGTCAGAGTCACTGGCTTTTCTTCGCTTCCGTTATAGAAATTGTCCGGTGCTTTTGCTTCTTTTACCACATAGGTTCCAAGATGCAGGTTTTTCAGTGTGACAGAACCATTCTCACCTGTTGTCAGATTTTCTTTTACCAGGTCACCTTTGCTGTACACTTTTGTGCCATAAGCAGTTACGATATCCGCTCCGGCATACACGTTATATACTGCATTTTTCTGTCTGCGGTTTTCATACTGAAATACAGTTCCGCTCTCACTGACCTCTGCTCCGGTAAGAACCTCTCCTTCTTTGTAAATGGTAAGCTCTGCCAGCTGCTCCTTATTTTCCACGGTTACAGCTGAGGTCTTACTTGCTACCAGTTTTACATTTGTTGCCGTTGCATTTACTACATATCCCTGTGGTGCTGTGATTTCTTTCAGATAAACGGTATCCTGTGTCTTGATAATCGTAACAGAGGATTTTCCATTCTTATCTGTTGCAGGCATCTGAGTGATCAGCTTTGTACAAGCCTCATCGCTGTAAACGCCGAATACTGCACCTGCAAGATTGACATCCGCTGTATCGTCTTTCTTTATGATTTCGATCGTAGCCTGTTCAATCCAGGACACCTTTAAGCTTACATATTTTTCATCAGCAACACCTTCTCCAAACACAAATGCCAGATCCTGAACACTTGCATTCGTAGTCAGTTTATATGCTGAGTAATCTTTTGTAATACTTCCCTTCATTTTTGCAGAAAAAGTAGCATTTACATCTCTTGTCTGTGTCAGAGGCGCTGAAAGATAAAACGTGGTTCCTCCTCCAATTGTTACGCTTGCACCTGCCGCACTTACATTTCCAGTAGATACATTATGGAGCTTTACTCCCTTTGGTAAGTCCATTGTAATTTTCTGCTGGGAAGATGCGTTGAACTTAATGTTCTCCGTTCTCTGAACATTTCCATCTACATAAGCTTTTACATTCGGTTTGGAAAATGACATCGCTACATCTGGTATTTCCGGCTTATTCACACAATAATTATAGAGTTCTTTTGCCAAAGCCTCGCCTGTAGCATTGGTTCCATAGAATGCATCACTGCTTCCATTGGCATAAGATGCAGCCATGTGAATAATGATGAATCTTTTTCCTTCTGAGAAATCCGTGTGTTTATTCGCAAAAAAGCTTTCGCTCCCTGCGGCATCTGTACCGTAATAACACACTTTTGCTAACGCCTGATTGTCCCCAATCTTTGTGATTGTATAATTTCCAGATCCTGGTCCAGGTTTTGCTGGCTGTACACAATACGCAGTTGCTCTGACGCTTCCGTAGCTGATATAGTACGGCTCTGTCAGATAGGTTCCAAGATTATAATCTGCATATCTATACAGAGGTCCTTTTTCGATTGTTACCTGCTGTGTACTTCTTGCTGAATAAGCCGAAACTGCTTCAAATGTTGCAATCTCTCCTTCTTCCATAGCATCAAGATCCACACCTTCGTCTCCTGCCTGTTCCAAAACATCATGAAGCTCTAACCCTGATTCTTCATCATAGGTATCCTGATTCTGTGCCTGCTCTACCAAATCATCAAATTCATCAGCGTCAATATCGGTAACCTCCGAGTCTGCTTCTGAATCCTCCGCTTCCTCTGTCTGCTGTTCACTGCCAGCGGTTTCTGATTCGGTCACTGCTTCACTCCCTGCAGTTTCAGTCTGAGCTTCTGTTTCTTTCTCACGCACAATCAGTTTTCGGCTGATCTGGTACTTCGGATGCTCTTGATTTACCGGTTCCACATAATAGACCGCTTTGTAAGTGTCCGCATGATCTGTCGTAAAATCCTCATTCTTTTCGTTCTTTGCTTCCTCAAATGTGACTTTAACCTTGTTATCATCCTTGATTTCCAGTCCTGTGTAGTCTGATTTCACATCAAATACACTGCCTATTTCGATTTCATAATCTTTGGCAGTCACCACCTCATCTTCATCCAGAAGTTCTTTCACTTCCTCATAAAGTGGCGGTTTTTCCTCTGGCTGGATCTCCGCTGCATATGCAGTCATCGGAGATAACACTGTACTAAGCATTGTCATGCCTGCCAGCAAGCCAGATACTACTTTTCTAAAATTACCTTTTTTCTTCATGCTAAGGTCCTCTCTTTCATATATTTGTATTAAAACAGACAGTCCTTAGACTGCCTGCAATACACTACTTATCGTTGTGGAAAAATAAGATTGAACTGTACATTTCCCTCTCCGGGATCGACCATCTCCACAGTTGCTTCATACTGTCTCCCTGTTTTTCTTGATACCAGATCCTTATAATGGATTTTTCCTTTAGACAGAAATTTTTTTGCTGTCGTCTTATCCATCTTTTTCCCTTGGCTTGCAAGGAATTTATCATTCTTCCATAAGGTAAAAGCACAGTTCCGGTCAGAACAGTAAAAGTTTACTTTCCCTTCCCTGACATCTGCTCCACAGCGGGGACATTTGCCAATGATTTCTCCTTTTGCTTTTCCATGAAACTGGTCTTTCTTTTCTTCTGAAATACCCTGATATCTGGCAACCAGTTCCTGCATCAGCTCTGTAATCCCATTTAGGAATTCATCTGCTGTCTCTGTATTCTGGGCAATATGATTTAAAGCCATTTCCCACTCTGCGGTCATCTTCGGAGATTTAATCTCATCCGGTAGAACCGTAATCAGCACATTTCCATCATCTGTCGGCACCAGATTTTTCTTTTCCCTTTTCACAAAGCCAGACTGAATCAGTTTTTCAATAATTGCTGCCCTTGTTGCCGGTGTGCCAAGTCCTTTCTTTTCCGTATCTTCGGTCAGTTCTTCATTTCCTGCACGTTCCATTGCAGAAAGCAGGGTATCTTCTGTGTACTGTTTCGGTGGCTGTGTAAAATGCTCCGATACAAAAGAATCACAGGGACCATAATGCTTGCCTGCCCAGATATCCAACTCCGGCTCTTCTTTTTCTGCAATGATTCCAAAGAACTGTTTCAGTTTTTTCTCAATTGTCTTGAACCCTTCCTGTTTTGTTTTCTTTGCATTGAGATAAAACGTATGATAATTGCAGGTAATCTGACATTTATGACTCTCATAAATATAAGGATCTGCAGTTGCTGTCAGAACTCTGGCACTGATCAGATACAAAATCTTGCGGCTTCGTTCTTTCAGTTCACCAATATCCGCTTTGGCTACTTCCATGGTTGGGATAATCGCATGGTGATCGGATACTTTCTTTGAATTTAATACCTTACTCACGTCCGGTTGATATTCCAGACCTTCGGCATATGGCATTTTTCCAAGTAACATCTGAATCAGAGTTTCTGTGCTGTCTCCCATCTCATCTGTCAGATACTGGCTGTCTGTTCTCGGATAAGTGACAAGTTTCTGCTCATACATCTCCTGCACGGCATCCAATGTCTGTTGAGCGGTATAACCAAACATTCTGTTTGCTTCCCTCTGCAGAGTGGTCAAATCATAAAGCTTCGGAGGACGGACCGTTTTCTCTTTCACATCATCCTTCTCCACTTCGCACATACGCTCCATACAGTCCGCAGCCACTCTATCTGCATCTTCTTTTTTCTGAAAATGCTCTGTGACCGCATCCATATCGTCAAACTTGATATGAGCCATATAATATTTCTCTTTGGTAAATTCCTTGATCTTCTGATTTCGATCCACGATCATAGCAAGTGTTGGTGTCTGTACTCTTCCAACTTTCAGATTCTGGTTATACAGAACGGAAAAAAGACGGCTCGCATTGATTCCCACCAGCCAGTCTGCCTTTGCCCTGCAAAGTGCTGACTGATAGAGACTGTCATAATACGAACCGTCTTTTAATGACGCAAATCCATCTTTAATTGCCTGTTCTTCCATGGAAGAGATCCAAAGCCGCTTCATCGGCTTTCTGCATCCTGCCTGCTCATACACCAAACGAAAGATTAACTCACCTTCACGTCCTGCATCAGTTGCACAGATTACTTCATTCACTTCGGAATCTCTCATCAGTTTCTTTAAGATTCCAAACTGCTTCTTTGTACCCTCCAAAATCTTGTGTTTCCAACATTCCGGCACAATCGGCAGATCTTCATATCTCCATTTTTTATATTTTTCATCGTATTCCGATGCATCGCATAATCCCACCAGATGTCCTACGCACCAGGAAACGATATAACCGTTTCCCTCCACGTAGCCATCTTTTCTTGTTCTGGCTCCAAGCACGGAAGCCAGTGCCATCGCAACCGATGGCTTTTCTGCAATCACTAATGCTTTCATTCTATTTCTTCCTCACTTTTCATTTCTATATCTGACTGTATTTCATTTCCCCAGACATCCCACCCAGGTGTTGTCTGTCGTGCAAATAATTCTATTCTCGGTACATCACCAATAAGCTCAACAATTCTATCTCTTGCCACATCTGGTTTTTTACTGTGTCTTTCAATGTGTGATAAAATAATCTGTCGAACATATGCTGATTTCCTATGAACAGACCCTTTCGTTGCAAGCAAACAAATTTCAGCATTGCTCCTTGTCCAGTGTCCCAGACCAAGAAACAAAGTATCTGCCTTTTTATTCTTCTTTACCCACACGAACGCTACTGTCTTGTATTGAAATCCCCATGCTTGAATCACACTTAATCCTTCTCTCAGCTGTGGAAAAGTGACCCAGAGAAATAAAACACAATCTTTATCCGCTAATTTTCCAACTGGAAGATCACAGATTTCCTGCAAACTCATGGTCGGGTAATGGTCTGCGGCAATTCCCTGCCCCGCCTTCCTGTTATACTGCCAAGGCGGATCAGCGTATATAATCTGATATTTCTTATTCCGCACTCAATCATCGCCCTTCCTCCTCTTCTTCATCTTCCAGCACATTATCGTCAAAATCTTCATCTCTCAGGATTTCCGGTTCTGTACTTTCTTCCTGCTCATCTGCATCGTCTACTTCCCGCTTTTCAGACTCTGAATCTTCGGATTCATCTTCATCCTCTTCCATCTCATCCTCGTCATCATATTCATGCTTTGGTTTATAGACTTTGAAGTAATATCCTCCTGCCGCAGCTCCGACTGCAACCAGTGCAATCAAAAGATACGTTCCAAATGGACTTTTATCTTCAGGCATCTGAATATCATCCTCTACCTTATCTTTCTCGGCTGACTCTGTCGTTTCCGGCTTTTCTTCCTCTGCTTTTTTCTCTGGTTCTGCATAAACCGTATCTACTTCCGGAAGTGTCACCGAATCAGAAAGTGTGAAGTTCATCAGATCTTTTTCACTGACTTCTGTAAGGAAATACACATTATCCTGAGATTTTGAATTGTCAATAATCAGATAGAAAATCTTACCACTCTTAGTTGAAATGGTATAAAACTCTTTTGTGCCTTCCGTAGCTGTTTTCGTAACAGAATCTGCTGTCTCGCCTTCTTTATTAAGCTGTTCCTCAATACCTGTCACTGTCCGATCATCCACGGTTCCTTTTGCATCTGTCGGCTCAGAAGCCTGTGCATCCTGCGGAAGCGGTGAAGTCGTTGTTTTCTCAGTCCCAGTTGCATCTGCACTGGTCGTGGTTACCATTGCACCATTACTGTCACTGGAAGTTTTCTGTTTCTCTGCCTGCTTCTTTGCCCATTCATAATAAGGATTCTGTAACACATACTTTTCAGACGTATTTCCGGCACCGTCTGTTACCGTAATCTCAATCTGTTTTGTAGTAAAATCTTTCTGTGTCAATTGCACTCTCAGCATTCCATCCTTCAAGTCTGTATAAGTGGTGCCATTGACTGTTACTGCAGTAATCCCTGATACTGTATCATTACCCTGAATCGTCAGCACACCATCTGTCAGGGAAGCAGCGAGTGTAGGCTTTTCCGTGTCATAACACTTAATAGAGCGATTCTGCTCATAGACCTTCCCCTCACCATCTGTCACACGAACATACACTGTCTGATTTCCAGTGATCGTGATACTTCCACTTCCGGTTACATCCTGCCAGCTTCCATCTTTTCCTGCTTTTGCTTCAATCTTTGCTATTGAGAAACCTTCCGGCATATGGCTGGCATCTACCGTAACAGCAATGGTTGTTTCTCCCTGTTTCCAGCCATCCGGTTTCTCAATCGTGATTGCAGGCGTGGTATTCTCAGCTGCATAAGCAGTCTGTGTCTGGAGCAAAGGTGTTGTCAGGCAAAGAAATGTCGTTGCTGCAAGCAAGCTCTTTTTTACCCTGCTTTTAGTAATTGTTCTCTTCTTCTGTTTCATTTTTTCCAGATTCATCATCGGCTTTTGTTTCCTCCTTCTGTATTTCTACCCTGCCGGGCAGTTCATTTTTCATTCTCTTTTTGAAAGCTTCCAATTCCGGAATACTCATATCCATTGCACGGATAATTCTTACAATTTCCAGATTTTCCGCTTCTGTTTTTGCAATCTCCGCAGCCTTGAACCGCTTTAAATCTGCTTCATATCTGGCTTTGGAAGCTTCCATTTTCTCTTTGGCTTTCTCATAATCTGCCGTAGCTTTTTCAAGACTTTTCATCGGTTCTCCTTTCCGGACGGCTGATGCAGCCGCCCTTTTTTCTTACCATCGTCCAAATCCATAGAAATGGCTCTGCCAGTATGGGGAATTGATGGACGTATACTGCACCGGATGTCCACAATGGATCATCTGACCATTGCCTACATAGATTCCGATATGCGTTACCGGCTCCCCTGCGTCGTAAGTTCCAGTAAAGAAAATCAGATCTCCCGGCTGCGCCTCCGACTGGGATACTGGTGTACAAATGTTGTACAGTCCCTGTGCTGTTAGTCTTCCTGTATTCCTTACACCAGAGTTTGTCAGACAGTAGCTTACAAATCCAGAACAATCGAATCCACTTGGGGAATATCCACCCCATACATATGGTGTTCCAAGATATCTCGCTGCTTCATTTAACAAACGCTGTGCTGCTTCACTGGTATATTCATTGCCGCCAAAGCCTGCTCCTTCTCCAGTTTCCAGATAAAAGATCGGGTTTAACCGCTCTCCATTTTTCAGAAGTTCAATATGAAGATGGCTTCCTGTGGAATTACCAGTATTTCCTACAAGACCTATCTCATCACCTTTCGTGACGGATGCTCCTGCAGATACACTCCGGCTGCTTAAATGTGCATACCGCAGTTCATAACCTTTTCTGTCTTTGATAATGACGTAATTTCCATAGCTGTCGTTATAAGCAGAAGTTGTAACTGTTCCGGTCAGTCCTGCCATCACTTTTGTCCCCTCCGGTGCTCCGATATCCATACCATTATGAAGCTGATTTGCTCCTGATATTGGATGAATCCTGTATCCATAATAGCTGGTCACACTGGAGTACCAGTTAAAATCAACCGGTGTTGCAAACATCTGCAAGTTGCCTTTTGTATCGTTGTAGGCACTGAACAGTTCTTTCTGGAAAAATCCCAGCCTGTCCTGACAGATTGACATCAGGTTTCCACTATTTAAGGTGACATTCAGCACATCTACATCCCTTGTCCTAGTCACTTCCACTTCCTGACTTCCATTATCATCTGCCAGATAACATTCCCATGTCTGATGTCCATGTGCAGATGCCGCCGCATGATTATCATAGTAGACGTCAAACTGTACCCCGTATCTTGCGAAAGCTCCGGTATCTTCTACCGTATATTCGACACCATTCATTACCACCTTTGTTCCCATTGGAACAAACGGATTGGAAGCATCTACCGCTAAGGTGTGATTGGCTGTTGGATATGCTCCACTGGCAGTTGGTCCTCCGCTCCAAATACCACAGCAGATTGGACAATTACAATATCCGCTTGTTACAACCTGTCCCAAAGATTCTCCAACTCTTACTGTTGCTGTCTCTGTCACAGTCTCATTGACCGCTTCTGTAGTCAGATGATATTGCTCTGCAAACAAGGCATCCAGCTCCGGCTTGACCTGTTCAAAGGTAAATTCTTCATACTTTGCTGACAGATAACTGATCAGGATAAACGGATCATGCTCAATAGGTCCGATGTTATATCGGTATTCCTCATGTCCCGGTTCTTCCGATTCCATGTTGTTGATCCGCTCCTGCAGATTAGCTTCCAGCTGTGTGTAATACAGTTCCGCTTCCCGGATTGCCTGATCCGATGACAGATAACTGGTTCCGGTATAAGTGATCACATTTTGTAAAAACACTGCAGAGCAAGACGTGACATTCGTTATAAGCAGAAACATCAATCCGATCAGAACTGCTACACTGATATACACCTTCCGGTTTTCTTTAAAGAAGTTGGTGACCTTACCGCCAATCTTCTTAATATAATCAATCGTACCTTTTGTAGCTGTTCCTACTGTCTGCTCACTTCGCTTCGCTTTGGCATAATCCCGCTTGATCTGTTGCTTCTGAATCTGTTTTTTCAGCTTCTTCTGCTCCTGATGGGATGCAGCCTGTGCCTGTTTCTCTTCCTGTCTTTCAAGTCTGCTTCTTTTTCTGGATGCCCACTGTTTCCTGCGTCTGGCACTTCTCTGTTCCAGCCGGTAAACACCTTCGCCGCTTTCTTCTAACTTATGGGCACCTTCTACCGCCGCATTATCGTCTTCATTTTTGCTGATCTCACGGTGCAATGCTACGAAAGTTGCACTTCCTGCTTTCTTGACAACAGAAGTTTTTTCTGTTTTCACAGATTCCCCTTCACCAAACTTCAAACGGGATTTTTTCTTTCCAGGAGTTTCTCCTTCATTTGCCTGATAGACCTGTGCTTTCTTGGAATGCTGCTTTGCTTCCTTTTTCTTTCTTGCTTCTTCATAAGAAAACTTTTTGGCTTTTTCTTTCTGTTTCTGATGGCGGAAATTGACTCCATCCGTATCCATCTGGTTCAATTTCTCCATATCCTTGTCATTTTTCACAGAAGCACCAGTTTCTTCATAAGCAAATTTCAAACGCTGTTTTTGTTTTGGCTTTTTGCTGCCGCCGGTCTGATTTCTCCGGCTGTCTCCTCTGTTTTCTGATAGATCAGCACGTTTTTCTTTCAGTCTCCCTGACTGTCCGGCTTCGGATTTTTCTGCAAGTCTGGATTCTTTTCCGACTTCAGCACGGATTCTTTTTCTATTTTGCTGTTTACTACTCTGTCCCAAATCCTCACTTTGCTTCTCTGTCCGTATCAGTTCCGGTGCATCTCTGGATTTTTGCACAGAGGGTCGAATATTTTTCCCACTCCGTTCAGACTGGCGGGGAGACTTATCCACAAGGTTTTCTTCTTTTTCCCCCTGTTTTCTTCCCATCTGCACATCACCGACACGGTTACTGACACGAACAGAAGATTTATCTGTCAGGTTTTCTTCCACCAGCCCATCCTTGGTCATCTTCTGGACTTTCTTGTCCCTGACTTTCATTCTCTGTTCTGCCACTACTTACTCCTCCTTCTTCGGATACCCTTTCCCTGCCTGTAATAAGCAGAGAAAAGCGATGCCGAAAACAGCACCGCCACTAAAAGTTAATACATATGAAATTGCTCGTAACATTGTTTTCTCCTTTGATTTAACCTGCTTCGGAAGTCTCCTCTAAGCGGGTTGTCATGATTTTATAGAGGGAATTCTTCGGGAATCTGTCTACAAATGGGATAATGACATTTCCATAGAACAAAAGTCCTTCCCCCTCATTACTGTTGGTTACATAGGACAGCTGGGTTGGTGAGATATTCAGCTGTTTTGCCAGAATCTGCCTGTCTCCAGAAGCCTGATTGAGCATATAAATAAAATCTGAATTTTCAAATATATTCTCTATCTCCCTGGAAGACAATAAATCCTTGATATTCTGGGTGATTCCAGTTGGAATACCACCCCATTTACGAAATCTCTTCCATATCTCCACACTATAAGCTGCGGTCTGCTCTTCCTTCAAAAGAAGATGGAACTCATCCACATAATATCTGGTGGACTTATGGGCAGAACGGTTCATCGTTACCCTGTTCCAGACCTGATCCTGGATTACAAGCATCCCGATTTTTTTCAGCTGCTTACCAAGTTCCTTGATGTCAAAGCATACAATGCGGTTATTGATATCCACGTTTGTCTGATGATTAAACACATTCAAAGAACCTGTAACATAAATCTCCAATGATGTGGCCAGTCGCTGCGCTTCCGGCTCTTCCTGTTTTCTCAGAAGGTTATATAAATCCTCCAGGATTGGCATCTTCTCAGGTACTGGATCGGCAAGGTATTCCTGATATACTAACCGCACACAACGGTCAATAATGGTCTTTTCTACCGGCTCCAATCCATTCTTTCCTCCAACAATCAGTTCACACAAAGACAGAATAAAATCTGCTTTCAATGACAGCGGATTATCTTCCTCAGAATAGTTCAGGTTCAGATCCATCGGATTGATATACTGGTCAGATACCGGTGAAACTCTTACCACCTGCCCATGCAGTGCCTGCACAAGTGCCGAATATTCGGCTTCTGGATCACAGACAATGATATCGTCCTCCGTAATCAGAAAGCAGTTTGTAATCTCTCTCTTTGCTGAGAAGGACTTACCGGAACCTGGTGTACCAAGAATCAGTCCATTCGGGTTCTTCAGACGTTTCCGATCAACCATAATCATGTTGTTGGATAATGCATTCAATCCATAATAAAGAGCCTCCCCTTCCTGAAACAGTTCCTGTGTCGTAAACGGCACGAAAATCGCTGTTGAAGATGTGGTAAGTCCTCTCTGGATTTCAATCCGATTGACTCCCAGTGGAATACAGGACATAAGTGCAGCTTCCTGCTGATAATCCAGCTGTTTTAAGGAACAGTTATATTTCTGTGCGATTCCTTGTACTTGGAAAATATTGTTATCCAACTTCTGACGCTTCTTTGCGGTATTCATTACCAGAACCGTTACAAGGAACATCCTCTCATTTCTGGACTGCAGATCTTCCAACAGGTTCTTCGCCTCTTCTCCATAAGTCACAAGGTCCGACGGAAGCACATCCATATCATAACCGGAACGTACTGCCCGCTTCTGCTCTTCAATCTTCATCTTATCCAGATCTGAAATCTTACTCTTGATCATCTTGATCGCAGAACTCTGGTCAATGGACTGGATATGAATGTTGACATTGATGCTGTCATCCACATCCAGGAAGTCTGCAAGCATCCGGTCTGTAAGCTCTGGTGCCAGAATCTGCAGGTAACTCACACTTCCCATCGTTCTTCCCATCAAAAATGTCTGATTCTTTGAAAAGTTAAAGGAAGTCGGTGCAATAAAATCTTTGGTCGTTAATCCGGTTTCCGGCAGCATCTTATACTGGAACTTAAATGGTTCAATGCGATCCTGGTTGAACACATGATACAGAATCTCCAGCCTTTCCAGACCATTCAGGGAATGTGCCTGTGCTCCCAGGACCTTAAAGTTATTTAAGATATCTGTTTCGATTCTTTCAAGCCTTGGCCTTGCCACCTTCAGGCTTTCTGCTTCGATTCCAAAAGTAATATACTTTGTCTTCACCAGACCATTATTTCCTTTGGAAAGCTGATTTTTCAGCATAGTACGGTACTCTTCACGAATGGCATTGAAGTCATCGTTCTGATCCGGAATATCAATACTTTTTTCAAATTCTGCCACATCCACCTGCTGATTGATAAAGGACAGCTGCACACTGATGGAAGAATCAAAGTAATTTAAGAAATCACAGTAATTTTCAAATATCGTGGTCTTATCCTCATTTAAAGCCAGCTGATAGTTGATGTCATAAAACTGAATCGTCTTGGAGAAAAAGTTCTTTGTCACCTGGCAGATACCATCCTGCAGCATCCGAATATACGGAATACTCTGCTGTGCAGTTGTAGGAATGTTTTTCTGTTTCCTGCGGTCCCGCTCCTGTTTCTTCTTACACTTTTCCTGTTCTCTTTCTTTTCTGCTTTTTTTGTTTCTTCTTTCCTGACGGTTTCTTTTTTCCGCCAGGGACAGACGCTCCTGCTGAGCCTCCTGCTTTGTCTTTTTTGCCATCCGGCACACCCTCCTTTTTCACAAGGGTGGAAATCTCCTGATAAAAATTTTCTGTCTTATATGGTCTTACTGCCGGACAGATAAACTTCTGTCGAATGATATTTGCCACCACTTTTTCAAAGGGAAGACCGTCTTTTTCATACATTGCCATGAAGAAAAACGGAAGCATGATCGTTACCATCAGGATGGCTGCGATACTGGAACCGATTGGTTTTCTCATGACCAGATAAAACGGAATTCCCACAACTGCGGCAAGTGAAAAGAAAATCAACTGCCGCTTTGTCAGATTTAACGCTACTTTTGTTTTGACCTTGGTAAGGTCTTTTGGTACTGGTACATACGCCATGGTATGCGCTCCTTTCCTGCCCGCTAATGGGCATTGAATATTGATTTGCTAAGGCTTCCGGTCTTGAATAATGAAAATGCAAGAATCACGGTATAAGCCGCTACTGAAAACATTGCTGCATGAAGGTCACTGGATATGGTCATTGCATTTACTAAAACTGCATAAATTCCCACACAGACCATCATGAAGAATCCCTGAAATGCCAGTGCGAACAAGCCTTTTAAATAGTTGTTTCCGATATTACCCCATTCCTTATTGGTCATGGTGGCAAACGGAATTGGTGCTATGGAAGTATAAAGGTAAATTTCTATCATTCTTCCGTACAAGATTACCGTAATGATAATTGACAGAATGTGCATGGTAACACTGATCAACATCGTTTCCATGGATAGCAGGAACAAATCCCCTAACTCCATATCCTCCAGGGCATCCACAATCCGTGAAATTGCTTCTGTTGCATCCACCGCAGTGTTTCCTGATATCACCCCGGCGGCATTGTTGACCACATGCTGGCCAACATCAAAGACCGCCATCGTGATATTGAACGTATTTGTCACCAGATAAATGGCTACATACGCTTTGAAAATCCAGAGGAAAATGTTATAAGTCTCAAATTCATGGAAATTGTTTTTCTGTGTTACCATCGTGATCAATTCATAGCACAGGACAAAGGTGATGATCAGTCCTGCAATGGGGACAATCACCGTTTGGGATATATTCTGAATCAGATTAAAAATCCCTGCATTCCATCCCTGCGGTGTCTGTCCCACCTGCCCGGCTATGGTTCCCACCTGCTCATTGACAGACGTGAACATGTTATCCAAACTTGACTTAATAAGCCCGATCAGGATATCCTTTATCGCTTCCGTAATTCTCTCAATGATGGTGTTCATCTACCACTCCTCTTAAGAGAACAATGTTGCCAGCTGTGGAATCAGGGTAGTTCCCAGCAGCATGATTCCGGCACCAGCCATCAGCTGTTTGATGCCCTGGCTCTTAGCGCCGGGATTGTCATTTCCATATCCTTCCAGAAGGTTTACGACACCCCACACGCCAAGACCTGCGCCGATTGCGACTACAAGAGTTTTTAAAGTTGTAATTGCACTGCTAAAAAATGCCATATACATTCACCAAAACTGACTTCTTTCAGGTGTTTACGGGAATGAAAAAACACCGACTAAAAAGCCGGCGCACCTAATGTCAGTTATTCCTTTCCTCATTATTTTTCGTTCATTCCCAAGGTTACTCCGACAGCTCCACCTGAATTACCTCCACCTCTTCTTCGGGTTTCGGTGTGTACTGCGGATTTAACTCTTTTTCTACTTTGTATCGGTTTTTCTCATTTTCATCTGCAAGAAACCGATAATTTTTGTGTTTCGTGATATCATATTTGTCTGAGAAAAATGGTCTGGCACCACGAATCTGCAGGATACATTTTCCTCCATCCATGACTGCAATCTCATCTTCTGTCATCAGCTGTTTGCCTGTTTTCTGATAATTCAATCCAAAGGACTTCTGATTGCTCCTCGTTTCCGAAGTGTTATACAGATCAATGGTTTCCTTACCCAGAAGTTCACTCATTTCCTTTAAGGTAGTTTTCTCTTTTCCACCAAGAAATAGTGTAGTATCACAGTTACCCAGAATGGTATCTGCACTATCCTTGTACATTGCCTTTAGCTGACTCTGTGACTGCAAAATAATAGAAGCAGAGATTTCCCTGCTTCGGATAGTTGCAATCAGCTTGTCAAACTGAGGAATTTGCCCGATGTTGGCAAACTCATCAGCGATGACACGTACATGCACCGGAAGTCTTCCACCATATACATCGTCTGCCTTATCGCAAAGCAGATTGAAAAGCTGCGACTGCAGCATCGCAATCACAAAGTTGAAGGTTGTATCTGTATCGGACATAATCAGAAACAAGGCTGTTTTCCTGTCACCGATCTTATCCAGTTCCATTTCATCATAAGACATGATCTCACGAAGCTCTGCGATGTCAAATGGGGCAAGTCTGGCTCCACAGGAAATCAAAATCGATTTTGCGGTTTTGCCGGCGGCCATTTTGTATTTTTTATACTGTCTGACCGCAAAGTGCTGCGGATCTCTTTCTTCCAGTTCCTGGAACATCATATCCACTGGATTCTGGTAAGTTTCATCCTCTTCACGGGTTTCGCTTTCATTCAAAAGATCCAGAAGGGTATTCAGATTTTTTTCCTCTTCATCCCCTTCATACCAGATAAAAGCAATCAGTGCTGTGTAGAGCAATTTCTCTGCTTTCACCCAAAAATCTTCGGAAGATTTTTCACCTTCCCCTTTGGTATTGGCAATAATTGTCGTCACCAGCTTTAAGATATCTTTTTCAGACCGTATATAAGCAAACGGATTGTAATGAAGGGATTTGGAAAAGTTAATGGTATTCAGAACCTTAATCACATAAGGCTCATGCACCACTTTTCCGAATTTATCTTTGATGACATTTTCATCTTTATCCCTCTTTGGTGGTCCTTTTGTCAACATCTTTCCGCACTCCTCGATCAGAGTGCCCTTCGGATCTGTAATGACCATGGAACAGTTCATCTGCATGACCGATGGTTTTACGAAAAAACGTGTCTTACCGGAACCACTGCCGCCGATGACCACTATATTTTTATTTCTTGCATACTTCGGTTGCTTCGGTCTGCTCTCCATGGTCAGTGCTTCTGTTGCTGTCAATGGAATGTTCATCCATGGATCTTCCGACATATAAGGCTTGATATCCTCTGCGGTTCCCCATCTGGCTGAACCATACTCGATGCCTTTCCGTAATTTCTTTGCGTCTGCCTGTTTCTGCCAGACCAACACTTTCAGAACGACTGCAACAACAATACCTGCTAGCAGATCTTTCCAGTTATTGCTTAACACAAAACCAGCAAAAATCCGGTCTGCGTGTTCCATTGCATATAAAAGTTTGTTCCCCATATCTTCTCCCGGACTGTTCCGGTAAAGAAAAAATGCCCGGTCTGCATAGAAAGCAGCCAGAGCATAAGGGATATTTGTAAGAACCAGTTTCTTTTTATCCAGGGCGGACAGCTTACCCCCGATTTTATTCTTCCACTTCTGCATCAGAGTTTTGCCGCTTTTCTTTTTCATCGACTCTGCTCCTGATGCCGGTTCTTTACTTTGTCCTTCGTCTTCTTTGGCATCATTGCCCGGTAAGCTGCAAGACGCTTATGAATGGAAGGCTTATTCGCTTTTTGAATCTGTTTCTGGGAAAACTCACGGAAAGCAGCATTGAGGGCATCCTGATCACGTCCCTTGAAAAATACCAGATAAACCGGAGGCTCTTTGCTCTTGTCTTTTTTCAAAGCATAATTGATCCCGTATTTTCTAGCATACCGTTCAAAGGACTTGATATTTTTGTCCGTGATCTCGATATTGACCATCCCGGCATTCTGTTTTGCCAGCTCTTTTACCGTGACCTTTCCCTGTTTCGGCTGATTTTTCTGTGCTTTCTTCTCTACTGATTTCTGCTTCTGATGACGCAGATACGCAACAAGAACCTTTTTCAACAGGTCTGCTGTAATCTTAGTTGCCCGAATACAGAACGTGACCGTTTTCTGAGTTACCTCTTCCTGCATGACTTTTCCCTCCTTTCAGCGATTCAACTGCTGTCCAGATCTGTAATCATGGCAATCACCCCCTTTAATGAAAAAGGACAGATTAACCGGTAATCAGGTTCTGCACCTGTACGAGTTTTTCTGTCCCTTCTTCTTTTCTCTTATCTTCTCCACCACAATAGATGGGAACACACATTTCAAGTATTCTACTGTAAATACGCTGATGGGCAGTATCCAAATCTGTGGATTTCATTTCATTCAGTCCCAGATTCGTTGTTACGATCAGCGGAAGCATTTTACAATAACGGCTATCTATCACATTATAGACCTGCTCCAAAGCAAACTCGGAATTTCGTTCTATTCCTAAATCATCAATAATCAGCAGCGGATAATCCACAAGATTTTGTATAATCTGATTCTTATCTGCCTGATAGCTGGTCATTTCGTTTAAGATCCTGGAAAAATTCGTCATCATGACACGTTCTCCCTGTTCCAAAAGTGCATTTGCAATACAGCCTGCAAAGAAACTTTTCCCGGTTCCAACTGGTCCCATCAAAAGCAATCCTACATTTTTTCTCTTCATATCTGTCCAGTTTTCTACATACTGCCTGGCAATTAGTATCTTCTGGTTGCTTCCATTGTCATTTTCAAATTTCCATTCCCAGAATCTTCTTTCCCGAAGTCCGACGGATTTTCTCTGATAAAGCAATCGCTGTGCTTCTTCCCGCTGCATCTTTTCATCAAGTTCTTGTCTGGCTTTCACCTCGCATTCGCACAAACAGGACACTACATGCTCAAATCCCATCAGACTGACTTTCATCTGTTTTCTTTTCCCACAGATGCCACAATGAAGACATCCCTCTTCGTCCACATAATCTGCTGTTACTTTATTTTCCATCACAGGCTTTCTCCTTCCTGAAATTCATATTTGTCCATTCCTTCCCTGGTTCCATCCCTTTCTGCCCAAAGACAGATTGTTGCAAAATGATTCTGATACTCTTTTCCACTGGATTTCATATAAACAGAAAGATGATCTATCCGTTTCTGGTAATCCCATGGAAATAGCGTCATCAACTCCTGCAGTTCTGCTTCCGACAGAACAACATTTTTAAATCTCCCATTTAGACTGAATTTTTCTTCCAAAGCGGGAGTATTGCCCTTACTCTTATCAGTATGATTCTTTTCAGTCTTATTTATCTTAGTATTACTTCCATCCAGATTCTTGCAGTCCGGACTTCTATTTTTTTGCGTTCCGGACTTCCAGTTTCTTGCAATCCGGATTTCCAATTCCTTGCAGTCCGGCTTTCCAGTTTCTGGCGTTCCAGAAGCAAAGTATCTTACGGGCTTTCCTCTAATCCGTTTCACAAAATTTTTCACGTATATGACAGAGGGACGATTATTCCCCTGCCGATACCGTTCAATCAATCCAATCCCATGCACACTGTCAAGCTCATAAAGAAGCTTTGTCACTGTCGTATGCGACATTCGCAATAGTTCCTGCAATTCTGCGATCGTGTAAATGATATAGACATAACCATCACTATCAATCCATCCATTTTTCTTGGATAGGCTGATTCGATCAAGCAGAATTCCGTAAAGGAGCTTTGCGTCTGTGGACAGGCTTGCAAACTCTTTTTCTGTGAACAGAGCTTTTGGTATCCGAAAAAAAGAAAACTGGTCAGATTCTTCTGCTCTGAAATATTCAAAATCTGCCATAATATTTTCCTACTCTTCTACATCGAAATCACAATTTGCCGCACTACCTGTACCATGACATAATTCATCAAGCACATAATTGAATGCATTCATCGCCTCTTCCAAATAGATTTTCCTAGCCTCTTTATCACACGCATACATATCGGCAATAAATCCTTCATCATTTCCTATTGCGTGTACCAGAGTCTCCAAAACTTTCATAAATTTCTTTTTTGAACACTTTTTATTCTGCCTGTTCACATATTTCTGAATATCCAGTACTCTATCAGCATTTTCCTCATTCTCTTCAAGAATTCCAAACGCCAGATCCATGCCAAATTCATAGCCATCACAGGAAATCTGATCAACATCAAGCTGTCCCAGCTCATCTCGATAATTTCTTTCTTCCATTGAAGTCAGTGGTGTCCCATATTCATCCAGATATCCCATATCTGCAATTGTTTCCAGAATATCTCTGGATGCTTTCACCATTTTGTCCATAATGATTTCTCTTTCTTCCATCGGCATATTTGCCATAATGCTGTCTAATGTCATCATTGATTCTTCCTCCATCTCATTTTCATAAATATCGTTGATATAAAAGTGGTTTGCTTTTCCATTGTTCGGAATGATACGCACCAGATTTCCAACCTCCACCAGTTCCTGTACTGCCTGATCTACCCCATATCTGGTTGTATTCAGGTCTTTCTTCATTTCACTTTTTGGATAAATTACATACAAATCCCCCTTACCATCTACCCAACCATTCTGCACCGCAAATTTCAAACGATCCAGAAATAAGCTGTATAAAATCTTTGCTGTATTTGACAGATTTTTGTATTTTTCCATCTGGAACAGCACCTTCGGCACCTGCAGACAATCTACCGGCATATACTCCATCTTACTCATTGATTGTTTCCTCCTTCTGTTTGTACAGCACTTCGGCTGAATTAATATTGATTTCCAACATCCCTACAAATACCTGATAGTACAGAAGGCATATCTGTTCATCCTCTCTTGCCAGATACAATCCTTCCAGTTCATCGGACGGATGTTTCATTCCATATACTGCCTGACAAATATCATGGATTTTCTCACATTCCACACTTCTAAGATGCTGCTCCAAGGTGTGGTTAAATCTCTGCCAGTCCTCCAGTTTCTGATTTACTGACATCATGCACTGGAACAGTTCCGCTGCTTCACATGCTGCTGACAGCACTACATTTTTGTTATTGATACTTCCATCGGCATTTTTCATATGCCCTACCATATACGCCTGATCTACTGAAACCATCTTTTATCCTCCTCTATCTAAACGGCATTTCTTCTTCCATGCCCTCTGGGATCTCTAAGAACCCTTCCGCATCTTCTGGAAACGGTGGTCTGTCAACCATTTTTGCACCTGCGAATTCAATCCGGTTTGCATACACTTCGGTGGTATAAATCTTTTTCCCGGTATCCTTATCTTCATAATTACCTGTGACAATCTCGCCTTCCACCATGACCTTCGTGCCCTGCATCAGATAATCTCTGGCAAATTCTGCTTTCTTTGCAAAAGCCTTTACCGGAATGAAACTGACTTCATCGGAATAATTTCTTCTGACTGCCAGAACAAACTTGGCAATCTTATGAAGTCCTTTTTCATTCTCCACTTCGTTGTATCCGGGATTTCTTACCAATCGCCCGGAAATAACTGTTGTATTCATTGGCTTAACCCTCCTATGCTTTCATTGATTTGTAACAGATACCGATACATGGTCCACATTTTCCATAGACACATCCGTAACATTCATCTTTTTCCAACTCTTCCTGCTTCATTTCATCGGCAAACATTCCTAACAGCGTTGTGTAAATCTTTTTCATTGCCAAGAACTTCACTTCTGCTTTTTCCATCTTCTCTTTGTAAAATGGAATTAGTCCACGAAGAACTGGATGGAAACGTTCATTTTCATCATCCCAGGCACAGGTTTTCATCATACAGCGTGGCTGTTTTTCATAATTTCCCAGATAATACGGGCAGAACGTACAGCCTCTTTCTTTAACAATTTCCACCGGAATCACTGGCATCTGACTTTTGATTTCTTTTGTTACATGCTTACTTTCAATTCGCTCTCTCATCTTAAAAATCCTCCAAGTATATATATTTGCAAAAGGGATTTCCCCTGAATTGCCTGATTTTTGGTACAAAAAAAGAGGCAAGCTTACGATTTTATTTTCGCAAGCCTGCCTCTTATCAAATATTCAATTATTTTCCGATGATATATCGTAAGAAAACGTATACCGCACGGATTACATACACTGGAATCATGATACAGCCAATCAAAGCTCCAATGATGACACTTAATGCAGCCATACCAAGTGTTGCTGTGGTATCCATTCCTCTAGGGATTAGAATCAGCCGCATTTTATGTATTCCAAATGGCAATCCGGCAATAAATATCCACCAGAACCAATCTGTCTGACCACTGACTTTCATAATTGTTTTTGTCATCCAAAACCAGAATACCATAAATGCCAGCGGCAGAATTGATTTTTTAATTACGTCTTCAATCGTCACCTTTTTTCTCCTTCTGTCTGATTCCTTCCGCCACCTCCCGATTAAGGTTAGCTAATATTTCTCTAACCACAGGAGAATCCAATCGAAAGGTTTCCAAATCTTTCTCCGTAAGCTCCCTTCCGTTCGCATCATATCTTCGTACAATTTTTAAAGCCATACTTTCACTTCCTTCCTGCTGATAATCCTAATGTTTTCAACAAATGTTCAAACTTCTCTCTTTTCATCCGTTTAACACGTATCTTTTCTATCTTTTTCAGATAGGCTTGTATTCTACTTACCGTATCTTCATTGCTCATTCTTTACCCTCTCTTTCTGCCCACGATGCCAGAAGCTTAAATATAATTTCTTCCATCTGAGTCTTTGTATATGTCTCTGGAAAATATTGTTTCAATTTCTTCGCCGGAATCTGCACCTGAACTTTTTCATTACTTTCATTCATGCAAATCTGATCAATCTCTGAATACGTCAACATCCGCTCTTTTGAAATCTGTTTCAATTCCTTTGCCTGCTTCATGGACGGTACCATATTGTGATTACTCATATACTGAAATAATATCTGCTGCTCTTCAGTTCTCAAATAAGAAAGTTCAACAGCTGTGTTAAAGGGAAGCTTCTTCTCGTCTGCCAATTCTAATAGCTCTGCTACTAACTCTGTCAGATGAATATATCGAAGAATCTGTCTGGAACTATCTCCTGTATTCTGACTGACTTCTTCTGCCGCCAACTTCTTGCCAACTTGGCAAGAAGTTAAATCAGATCGTTTTCCCTGACGCTTTAACGCCTCATATTTCATTTTATAAGCAAATGCCTTTTCGCTGATCAGCAGCTCTTCTCGTTGAATGTTGGAATCTACCATGATCACCGTCGCTTCATCATCTGTAAGATCTTTGATGATAACAGGCATTTTCTCTAATCCCGCAAGTTCACATGCTCGTTTTCGCCTATGACCAGCTACCAGCTCATAACCACCGGACTCTCTCAACCGCACAATACCAGGAACCAACACGCCATATTGTGTAATGCTTTCTGATAATTCTTCCATTTTCTTATCATCTTTTACTTGAAACGGGTGATTTGGAAATGGATAAAGGCTTCCTATTTCTATCTCGCAAATTCCATTGTTTGTTTCTTCGTTTGTTCCAAACAACGCATCAAGTGGCTGTAAGGAAATGGGAGTTGCTCTTTTTTTAGATGGCATCTTTTAGCACCTCCTCCGTCACTCTCCGATAAGCTTCTGTAGCTTTGCCTTTCGGATCATAAGAGAAAATACTCTGTCCTTCTCTGACTGCTTCCTTCATTCTTACAGAAAATGGAATATAATTATCAAAGATATGAATTTGACTTCCATATACATTTCTGAGAAGTTCCATATTATTTCTGGCATCATTTGTATGCGCATCGACCATCGTGAACAGAATCCCACCGACTTGCAACTTCGGATTAATCTGCTTACGAACCTTACCGATCGTTTTTAACAACTGCTGCAAGCCTTTGATTGGCAGGTAGGACGCTTCAACTGGAATGAGGACTTCATCTGATGCAGCCAGCGCATTGATCGTAATCATTCCCAATGATGGCATACAGTCAATAATGACTGCATCATATTGATCCTTGATACCATATAAAATCTGTTTCAATACATATTCCCTGCTCATTGCATTTACCAACTGTACTTCCGTACCTGCCAGTCCAATGTTAGAACAGATAATGTCTATTCCCTCTGCCTGATGTCTGATATAACAGTCTGAAGGAATATCTTCATCTTTCATTACTGCATCCATAAGAGCTGTAAGTGTTTCATTACTGTCATCACAATCACGATATCCAAATCCTGCGGATACATCAGACTGGGGATCGGCATCTACAATCAACACTTTCATATTCTTTTGTGCTAATCCTACTGCTAAATTAGCTGTACATGCGGATTTTCCCGTTCCCCCTTTTTGGTTTACAATAGAAATAATTCTAGCCATTTTTCATCACCTTTCATCGTCGTCAATCAAAAAGAGGACTGAATTAGACAACCGGAATCTATATTCCGTACGAGCTAATTCAGTCCTATAATTACAATAATTCTGTTGTTTTTACTCTTGTCTTACACAAATCCATTTCCAGTCTGGATCTGTAATAATTCATATTCTGGAATGACAGCGCTGCCTTATTTTTCCCTTTTTCAGGGAGTTAAAAATAAGGACTAAATTAGTGCAACCCCTTGTATTTACTGGAGTTTTCTAACTTGTCCTTATTATAACTCGACCATGTGCCGAAAAGTTGGGGAGCAGCACTGGCTCTCGATGCTCTTTTCTTGCTTCTACTTCTTCCGTCGCATTGTAGGAAGAAGATATCCCCTTGATTGCCCGATTGACTGACTGTGCATTCATTATATTTCCATAACGG
>OIFB01000097.1_pt1 | contig 23119 bp, 17 predicted proteins | sample 1581931 | NCBI WGS metagenome assembly OIFB01 (sample SAMN04414075, study PRJEB24778) | human gut metagenome | material: faecal | host: Homo sapiens
CATGAATATCTTTGGACATTCCTTTCGGCAATAAATAACGACTCATCCACGAACGTTTAAAACGAGGGAAGGAGAGCACAATAGTCTCCCCTTCCTGTTCAGCTTTAATATGTTCGTTACGACAAGGTATCACCTCCAGGAGGTTTATTTTCTCTTTCGTAGCCATATCTTTTCTCTTTTATATCTTTTCAGATAGAATATATACTGTGATTATTTCTGAATATTTGCTTCTTCCAGTCCGTAGCCTTTCTTCTTGTTTTCCACTTTCAGCATCAAGGCAACAATCAGGGCAAGTACACCGAACATAGCAAAAATAGCCATCGGCAACGTGTAGTCATAAGTCTGTGCACCGTCTACTACCGGACCTTTGCAATAAGTATTCAACACCCATCCGATCAACAAAGGAACACCCATCAATCCCCAGTTCTGTACCCAGAAAATCAATGCGTATGCAGTACCTAACTGTTTTTCCGGAATAATCTTCGGAACAGACGGCCACATAGCTGAAGGCACCAACGAGAAGGCAAACCCCAATATAATCATGATGATAGTAGCAAACCACCATATATTCAGTATAGGCAGAGCAAACATCGTATGCACAAAAATAAGCATCACTGATCCGATTATCATCAATGTGGCTCCCTTACCAATACGGTCATAAAGCGAGCCGAACAACGGAGTCAGAATAATCGCACCAATCGGCAACAATCCGGGAATCGTTCCCGCCAACTTCGGATCTACATTATACTTCTGCACCATCAAGTCGGCAGCATACTTGATAAAGGGGAATACAGCCGAGTAGAACAATACACATAGTAATGCAATCAGCCAGAATCCTTTATTGGTAATGATATACACAATATCTTTCATACGGAACGGCTCTTCCGGTTCCAATCCCTCTGCATCCAAAGAAGCATCCAACTTCTTATCATAGAAAGTATAAAGGAAGAAAGCAATCGTACCCACGCACAACATAATCAGACAAAACAGAATCGGAGCAGGAATATTGGTATGGAATGTGCCACTCTCATCCATAGATCCGAAAAAGTCGGCCAAAGGAACCGTAAGCACCATTGCCAGAGTTGTTCCGATACGTGCCGTAGCCATTTCAAGTCCCATAGCCAACGCCATTTCCTTACCCTTGAACCATTTCACGATAATCTTGGAAACTGTGATACCGGCAATTTCCACACCTACACCGAAGATAGCATACCCCAATGCAGCCAGGGTTACCTGTGTTTTGAATCCGAAGAGCATGGCACCTTCCGGAAAAGTAGTAGAAATCGCATAGTATTTCAATCCACAACCAAACACCATCAATAAGCAAGCTCCCATTCCGGTGAAACGAACTCCCATCTTATCCAAAATGATACCACCGAAAATCAGCATCAATAGGAATACATTAAACCACCCGTAAGCGCTTGTGAAGAAACCATAATCAAGACTGTCACATAGTAGTTCTTTCTCAAGCATGGGTTTAAGAGGAGACATTACGTCGGTGAGGAAATAGCCGCATAGCATAGTAAATGCGACTAATGCTAGAACACTCCATCGGAGTACGGCGGAGTCATTCAATTTCTGTTTCAAATGTTCTGTCATTGTTATATTTAAAAATAGTAGTTAATAATCTTCATACGACCAACAAAGGTAGTTAAATCTCGTTTGTTTCTATCAAAAAGAGATTGTTTTTACAAGAAAAAGTTAAGTGCGGATTACACTGACCACGCGGAAGATTGAAAATCCGTGTAATCTGCGTAATCCGCACTTAAATATCAAAGAAATGCAGCATCCGTCTGCACCTTCCCATTAATGGTTTTACCCCAAAGTCTTACCTGACAACGGAGTGAATTACTCTGCTGCAGGAGCAGGAGTTTCAGTAGCCGGTGCCGGAGTTTCTGTAGCAGGTGCATTGGTAGCAGGAGCTTCAGTTTGCGGCGCAGCCGTACCTGCGGGTAAGTTATACGGGTTAGTCTGTTGTTCTTTCTGTGCCTGTTCCAACACTGCGTCTTTAGCAACAGCAGAGCGAGGAACTACATAAGCAGTAGCAATGCTCATTACCACCATGAAGATAGCTAAGCCCCATGTTGCTTTTTCCAGAAAATCTGTAGTCTTGCGCACGCCCATGATGGCGTTAGATGAAGAGAAACCAGAAGCAAGTCCGCCTCCTTTTGAATTCTGAATCAGCACGATGAAGCACATCAGCAAGGCTGCAATCACCATTAAGATAATGAATAATAAGTACATTTTTAGTTATTTTGAATTAGCGTTAATAATCAATTTCTCCAAAAATCTGATTTGGTCTGCAAAGTAAGCATTTTTTTTTGGATATTTCAAGCTTAATTTTTTAATTATTTCAAGAGCTTTTGAATATCGTTGCTGTTTAACATAGATTTTTGCCAAAGTTTCCGTAAAACAGCTGTCATCTTCCTCTTCTTCCTTCATCGTTTCTTCTTCGGTAAGTTCGTCCGAAGAGGTTGGCGAAGATGGCATTTCTTCTCTTAAAGGTTTCTTGCAGAGGGGAGAGTCGCTCTCGCTCTTTTCTATAAAGTCGTCAATCAGTTCGTAGCCTTTGAGTTTGGGCGTTTCTTCGGCCAGCTGTTCCGTGGCCGGAGTCTCCTCCAAAAGATAAGAGGTGTAATCCATCGAATAGTCGAAGCTGGTGCGGGCAGTCACCTCTTCGGGTACTGTGGACAAGAAAGCGTCGATCAATGCTAATGTGCGGTCTACGGACGGTTCGTCTTTCAGCACCTCCGTGAGAGGTACTCCCTTTTTTCGTGCCTGCACATCATAGCGGTCACCTTCAATCAACCGGAACAACTGCCGTCTGTCTGCAATGTAAAGAACTGCTTTCCGCAGTTCTCCACCAAAACTAATATCATGGAGAATATACAGATTCTTCAGATACAGCAGACGAAGTGACTGAAAATACGGATACCTCGCAAGAAGATTGCGCAGTTCGTACAAAGTATCCCTATTCAGCGTCTCGGGATGCTGAATCCATTGTTGAAAGTTAACAGAAGTCATTTATATTACCAGTTTGCTACAGTTGCATTAAAAATTTGGTCGGTGATCTCTTTAGACATTTCAGCAATCAATCCGTCCTGTACGGCAGTCAGCAACTGGCTAGAGTCGTAGGTACGGAACGCAGAAAACTGTTGTTCAAAGTCTTCGGCATGATTGGTGTTGTTGACAAAACGCACATTGACGGTGATAGTCAACTTCGTCTCCGAAGAGTAACCGTCGGCAGATACTGCCTGGTTGTACTGATTGTAACCTGTGATTTCTCCGTCAATCTGCAAGTCAGCATTCTGATTCGGCTTGAGCAGTTGCAGACGGGTCTGCCGGATGAAGATATCTTTCAGGTCTTCATTAAATTTGGTTGCCAACGGAGCATATACATACTCCGACTTGATCGGGAAGTCGGCTATCGAAATGGTCTTTACCTTATCATAATTGATAGACGATCCGTTAAACTTATAGGAAACAGTGCACGCAATGACTACCAACGGCAAGCCGAACAGTAACAAAGGGCGTATTATTTTCTTAATCCAATTCATATTCTTTTATTTTTCTATAAAGTGTACGCTCGGAAATATTCAAGTCCTTGGCCGCACTCTTCCGCTTTCCATGATGCCTCTCAAGTGCTTTGCGTATCATTTCTTTCTCCACTTCATCCAGTGACAAAGGAGATTCTTCTACATATTCTTCCGTGTCTTGTATGTCATCATCATCCTTGCAAACCGTGGGCTGCATGGTGTGAATGATAGCAGGTACCGAAGGTTGATGCGCCGTCACTACCGGAGTAGTAACCACCGTTCCCACTTGTCCTACCTGCCCCACCTGTCCGGCACGTTCCGCCATCAGGTTGTGCACCATCTTCTTCAGCTCCGCCACTTCCTGGCGCATATCGAACAGAACGGAATAAAGAATCTCCCGTTCGCTCTCAAAGCCTTTACTCTCACGCGTTCCCATCAGCGCGGGAAGACGTTGCGTATTTTGTGCGGGAAGATAATTCTGCAAGATAGCAGCAGAGATCTCCCTATTGGTTTCAATGATAGATATTTGCTCGGTGATGTTCTTCAACTGGCGCACATTTCCGGGCCACGGGTAAGCCAACAACTCTTTCTTCGCATCCTCCGTCAACTGAATAGCAGGCATCCGGTATTTCTCTGCAAAGTCTGCGGAAAACTTACGGAACAACAAAAGTACATCGTCACCACGTTCACGCAAAGGCGGTATTTGGATAGGCACCGTATTCAACCGGTAATATAAATCTTCACGGAAACGTCCTTCTGCAATCGCTTGTGTCAGATTGACATTGGTAGCTGCCACAATACGAACATCCGTCTTTTGCACTTTGGACGAACCTACTTTTATAAACTCGCCACTCTCCAACACACGGAGCAAACGCGCCTGGGTAGGCATCGGCAACTCCCCTACTTCATCAAGGAAAATAGTACCACCGTCGGCTTCGCCAAAGTACCCTTTCCGTTCGCCAATCGCACCGGTAAACGCACCCTTCTCATGCCCGAACAGTTCGGAATCAATCGTGCCCTCCGGAATAGCACCACAGTTGACAGCAATATACTGTCCATGCTTCCTCCGGCTATATTGATGAATAATCTGCGGAAAACTTTCTTTTCCGACTCCACTTTCTCCGGTAATCAGCACAGACAAATCGGTAGGAGCTACCTGAATGGCAACATCTATGGCGCGCGACAATGCTTCGGTATTTCCAATAATACCGAAACGCTGTTTCACTTGTTGTATCTCCGCTTTGGTCATCTATCTTAATATTAAGTAATAGGTAATAAGTATTAAGTAATAAGTATTAAGTATTACAATCATTATCATCTCGCTTCCATCCGCATGGCTAATACTTAATACTTATTACTTAATACCTATTACTTAATCTTCGTCTACTGTATCCAGTTTTAGTTTATCACTATCGTCCCGTTTCTCGTAATACTGCTTCCGCAACGGGTTTACCCGTGCCGCTTTCTCGCGCTGGCGGTTGCGGAATACATCAATCGCTACATAAATAGCCTGGCGGAAAGAGTCTTCGCTGGCCAGTCCTTTACCGGCGATGTCATAGGCTGTTCCATGAGCCGGAGAGGTACGTACAACCGGCAGTCCGGCGGTATAGTTCACACCGTCTTCCATAGCCAGGGCTTTGAACGGAGCCAGTCCCTGATCATGATACATAGCAAGGATTCCGTCAAAGTGAGTATAATTGCCCGAACCCATAAAACCGTCCGCAGCATAAGGACCGTAACAGATGATCCCTTTCTCTTCCATTTCTTTCATGGCAGGGATAATGATTTCCTGTTCTTCCATACCCAGCAGTCCGCCGTCTCCTGCATGAGGATTCAGTGAAAGCACTGCAATACGGGGCGCACCGATACCGAAATCCTGTTTCAGACAACGATGGAATATCATCAGTTTCTCCTGAATCAGTTCTTTGGTAATCGTAGTCGCGATCTCTCTGACAGGGATATGTGTCGTAACCAAAGCCACCCGGAAGTCATTCTTCATCAAAATCATCAATGACTTATCACCATTGCCCAGACGTTCTTCGATATATTCCGTATGTCCGGGGAAGGAGAACTCTTCCGACTGAATCGTATGTTTGTTGATCGGAGCCGTTACGATAACATCTATCAACCCTTCGCGATATTCTTCGATGGCACGTTCCAAGGCCCCCAGCGCAGCTTTACCGGCTTCGGGGTCGGGTTTGGAAAATTCCACTTTCACCTCATCATCCGTACAGTTCACCACGCTCAAACGGTTGTACCCCGCTTCGGTAGCAGAGTTGACAATGCTAAAATTGGCCTGTATATCCAGCGCTTTGCGATGATAAGCCGCTACTTTCGGTGAGCCATAAATGATCGGAGTACATAGTTCCAACATTGTAGGGTCGGAAAATGTCTTAAGAATCACCTCATAGCCCACCCCGTTAATATCTCCTTGGGTGATACCTATCCTTATCTTGTTATCTTCCATGTTTTTATTTATTAGTTTGTTCCGCTTCCTTAGATGCTTCTCCCAATGGAATCTGCTTCTGCTGAACTTCATTCGGAAGTTTCAGTGTATACAGAGATGCTTCCATCTGGCGTACTAGGTTGCGTTTCATTTTATCAGGTGAATAAACAAATATTTCTGCAGTAATAATTCGTTGGTTCTTCTCGTCCAGACGAGTATGAGATACATACGGACCACCCATAAAGTCGCCCTTCATACGCCACAGACCACGTGCTTCCATTGTGTAGCTGTTCTGTACATTGATCGGACGGACATCGGTCAGTAAACTATCGGTCGACATATAAACTCCTTCCTTGAATCCGGGGATATTGGCTTTCATCACAGAGTCACGTTTGTGCACAAAATATTCTTTGGTAAACGTATCCTTGTCAGTGTACGGATAAGAGTACATCACAAAGTTACGGTCGGCAGTACCTGTGTTGGTAGAAGCCCAGAAGAAATCATCCCCGGTCTTTGAATTAGCCAGTTCGGCATCCACCCAGATGTCGCATCCGAACAAACTGTCCACTTTCTGCGAAATGAAGTTACTGTGTTTCCCTTCCAGGAACGTAATCTGACGGTTCATTTCCGCACGGGTAAAGAAGTCGACAATCGTCTTTTTGTTCTCTTCCACAAACTTCTCGAACTCTTCTTCGTTCGGAGCCTGGATAGTCAATATCATCTGCGGATTGGCATACACGTCCTTCGCATATTTGAACGAGGCTTTCGTATATATATCCTGTATATCTACAATAATAATGTTACGTATCAACTTCAGCGTAGAATCATAATCTTTCGGCGAAGTATACATAATCCGGAAAGAAGGTTCCGACTGCGGCAAACCGGGCATATCAGCATCGAGCGCATCATGTAAAGCCCTTCCGGCAGCACGATCCCAAACACCGTGATCTACTACAACCAAAAGCTCGTAAGCACGACCACTAGAGGTGTGATTTCCTTTCAGACCACAAGATGCAACGACAAAGGCTACCAAAGCGATGCATAAAATAAAAGAGTACTTTTTCATGATGTTCGGTTTTATATATTAACTTTCATTATTTTTCTCCTGTTTCGCTGTCGACAGCATACCGCAAGCGGCAAAAATATCTTCGCCCCTAGATGAACGGATAGTGGTGAAAAGTCCGTGTGATGTCAGATAATCACGAAAACGGGTCATCGTATCCATGTCCGCCCCCTCGAGGTCTACCCCCGGTATGGCATGAAAACGAATCAGATTCACCCTGCAATCCAGCCCGCGAAGAAGTTTCAGCAACTCTTTGGCATAAACCTGCGAATCATTGAGCCCTTTAAAAACAATATATTCAAACGAAAGTCGACGTTGTTTACTAAAATCATAGTTTTTTAACAGTTCCACCATTTCGGTGATTGAAAACGCCTTTTCCGCCGGCATTAATTCAGCACGCTGAACGGTCAGCGGAGAGTGAAGGCTGATGGCAAGGTGGCAGTCATTTTCTTCGATAAAACGCTGCAATCCTTTCCGTAGCCCGACAGTAGAAAGCGTGATACGCTTCGGACTCCATGCGTAACCGTAGGTAGCGGTCAGTAGTTCCAATGCTTTCAATACCTCATCCAGGTTATCGAGCGGCTCGCCCATTCCCATCATTACGACATTAGTCAGTTTGTCCCGTTCCGGTAGCGAATGAATCTGGTTTATGATCTGGCTGGCGGTCAGGTTAGCCGTATACCCCTGTTTGCCGGTCATACAGAACTTACAGTTCATCTTGCAGCCCACTTGTGACGACACGCACAACGTTGCCCGGTCATCATCCGGTATATAAACCGACTCTACAAAATGGTTCTCACCCACTTTATAAAGATACTTCACCGTACCATCTACAGAGCGCATTTCATCTACCGGAGCTTCCGCTCCCACCTCATAGTTCTGCTTGAGCAACTCCCGGTGTTTCAATGACAAATTAGTCATATCATCAATCGAGGCTACCTTCTTTTCGTAAAGCCAGGATGCAATCTGCTTGGCAGCAAAGCCGGGCATACCCAGTCTTTTTGTCAATGATTGAAGCTCTACAAGAGTCATTCCTAAAAGGGGATATTTAGACATTCTTCTTTCTGTTGATAGTTTATATCTGCAAATGTAAGGAAATAAAGTCGATTTCCGTATAGCAGGAATGTAAAAGTTAACAAAAAAGGGAAGTATGCCTCCGTTATGATTCAACCACGCTGATATATTGAAGTAGCTTTTGCGCCATTTCAGAATCCTCGCCATTCTTTTTCACTTCATGACCGTACGCCTCACGGAAACAAGCCAGCGCCTCTTCCCGTTCATTACAAAAGCTGTGCAAAACCCCTAGGTTCTGACAAGCCAGAATCGTATCTTCATCCTCCCATCCCAGATATTTCTTTCGCAGTTCAAGCTCTCTGAAGAAAGCCTCTTTCGCCATTGGATAATTCTCCAACTTCACATAAGCCTGTGCTTTGTAATAATATACCAGACAGGAAGCATTAGGGTCAGTATCATCGTGAAAATCCAAAGACGTTGCAATACGAATCACGTTATCATAGTCTTTATTCATGTAATACTGCTGCATAATATCACATCTCAATGCCTCGTAGCGGACAGTCAATTCCGCCAGACGCGGTTTTTCGCTGAAATACATTTCATGCAGAAGAGACTCACGGAAGAATAAAGTAGACGCCTGCTCATCGCCACGTTCATTCATCATCCGTTTGAATTCCCTGCACAGATAATACAACTGTTTATGACAAGCGACGATCTGTTTTTTATTATCTATCTGTATAGCAATGTCCAACGCCTGATTCATCAGCATCCATGCTTCATCGTATCGTTTGATATAATAAAGACATTTACCCTGCATACGCAAACATTTAGCCACTCCACCGGACAGTCTGCCATTCAATGACTCGTGCATTTCAGCTACTTTCCGGAATTTCTCGGCAGCACTCTCTTCCTCATCCTTATAGTAATCACAATAAGCCAGATATTCGGAAAGTTCAATGACTTCTGCCTGACTCTTCTCGTCAGCAGAAGCCGCATGATAATCAAGCGCCCTATTCAAATAGATCGCCGCTTCATTGTATTGCTCATTGTAGTAATATGCCAGAGCTAGATTTCGGCAGGTGTTGGCAATCTCCAGTTCCGGAGTCGGTACAATGTTTTCCTGCATCACCAATGCTTTCAAGAAACAGTCGCATGCCGTTTCGTATTCTTCATTACGGGCATACCGGCATCCCTCATTCATCTTCAATACCGACTTGGCAATGAGTGGCATGGCAGCACCTTCCATACTCTTCTCACTCACAGCAGCTGCCGCCTTCGTCAGATGGAAAGAACTGCTCAAGAAAGTAGCCATATCATTAGCAATGACAGGAATTAAAAAAGAATCGATCTCATCAAAGTCCAATTCGGCATAGACTTCAGGCGTAACTTCAGGATTGTCGTTCATGATCGCCTTCCAGCTATCTTCCAACAGAGAACGATTCGTGCGATACAGAATCTCGAAAATCTCCACATCACAAATCCAATCCTTCAATATATCCCATTCTTGCATCTTATAGCATTGATAGGTAATCTCCACTTTATAACGATACGAATCATGGTAGCAGAACTGTTTCATGCGATAGTTATAATCGGCAAAAGTCAACGGATGGGAAAGGATTTCTTCCTCATCCAGCAGAGCGGAAATAATTTCATGGCGACTATCATCTATACATTCGTCATCTTGAGCGAAATAGCGTTCGATTGCCTCTACCATTTGTGTGTCACCAATGCAATATCGCCCTCCTTTGTTGGTGAGCCAGCTGCTCATTTCCACTCTCAACTGCGACCAAAGTATCTGATTAATGTCTGCCATGCTCTTCACTTCATCTTCGGTAAATCCTTCTAAAGTAAGTGAAAGCATCAGAAGCGTTCTTCCAATCTCTTCGAAACCATAATCAGCCGACAAACGCCGTAACACACTGTCATAGAATTGCCCAACCTCATTGAGCCGGCAATATCCACTCATATATTCATTGAGAGCATCGTACTGACCGAACGAAACCAGCTCGTTGAGCAATACACTTAAACAGCGCGGTTGTTTAGCCAGCACCCACGAAGCAAGAATATCTTCCTGTTGTGCAGACAAAGCCTTGGAGTAAGTAGACAAATATTGCTTTGAGAACGACTTGGCATCCGCCTGTGAAAAGCCATTCAACTGGAAATGGGCGTAGCCATTCTGAACAAAGGGCAGGTAGGCAGTGGATGACGCAGAAAAGCTCAACACGACTTTCACGTTCGGGGGAATAGATGCAAATAAAGAAAACAGGGATGCTTCAGTCGGATTCAGATAACTGATGTCATCAATCAACAGAATGATAGGGTATCTTGATGCACCCAGCGCACTCCACAACTGACTGAACTTTTGAATAGAATTCAAATCTTCTTCAATCTCCTTGAGGTTTCGAAGTGTGTTCCCTGAAAAAGTGTTCAAGCCAGCATCTCCCATCAAAACCGAGTTTTTCACGGCGTCCATGATGGATTTGGCAGTGCTTTGGGTCGAGTCCAGTTCTTTTGAGACTTCCGCTGCGAACAAATTTTCTTCACCCAAAGATTGATGCTTGAGTGCGTTCTGGCATTTGGAAGCTAACATTCTCGCCAACGTTTCCGGATAGGAAGACAATGTAGTACTATCCAAGCGATGATAGATAGGAATCATCGGCATATCATTGTTCACCAAATCGCTCCAATGAGCCAACAAAGCGCTCTTGCCAAGACCGCAACCGCCCGTTACCACCAGACACCGCTGTTCATCCGCCGCCAAAAAATCAGCAAACGCCTGATCTGCTTCAGGTATTGGGTGATAATTGAATAAAAGCTCATTGCGCGTCAGTTGTTCTTGCAATGCTTGATTATCTTCAACGGTCAGTACATCCGGAAACTCCCGTTCAAGCAATTCCGTGAAAGCAGCTTCCACAAGGTTACACAACTGATCGGGCGAATCATACTCCTGCACAGGATAACGATCCTGTTGCAAAATACTCTCTTTCAGACGTTTCAATTTAAGAGACTCCTCTTCAGGGCAAGACAGTTCATCATCTGCCGACTGTTTTATATAAAAATAGGCATGTAACGGATTGGGATTGCGCAGTACACCAAACTGCATTTCAATTTCCGTCACACTCAAATGGTGATTCAAGTCATCTTCTATCCAACGATATTCCAAGCTGTCATTGAGAGTTTGAGATAAATCTTCATAACTGGGACACCATCCATAGCGGTCGCCTACCATACCAATGAAGAAAGGCCGGGAGTTAACGATCTCTTTCAGGCATATTTCAACAACCTTGCCGCTTTTCGCATCTTCTTCTGTGATTCCCCAACGCAAATCAACCAATGAAATGGTGGCACCACGGCTGGCAGCCTTCACTTGCAAACCCTTAAAGAGTTTGACTAATGCAGAACGTTCCATCTCCATGTCTCTGAACGTTGACGAAAGGAATACACGGATAACACGTGAATTTTCAGCGGGAACTGAATACTGGGCTAGTTGTTTAGTCATAATATAGATTCGTATTAGTTAATGAAGTATTTCGCAAAGCCAATTGATAAAGATTGGCAAGATATGGAAATCTAATCAGATAACAAAGACCATAAACAAAAAAACGAGCACAAAAAAGGCACGGATTACACGGGGTTCGCGGTTCCCTCAAAAGTTTAAACCGCGTAAATCCGTGTAATCCGTGCCTAATATCTATTACTTGCTACTTGTTTAGAAGAACAAGAAGCGTGTATCTTTTACGTTTGCTTTCAGATACAAATCATTCATCAGACGGCTGGCAAAACGTGCGTGCATGTTAGTCAGCGTAGCTTCTTCTGCTTTTGCGTCGAATGTTTCGTTCAGTTTGTCCTTGCCGTATACCTGCAATACAAATACTCCGGCATTACCTTTGATAGGAGCGCTCAACTGATTTACTTCAGCTGCAGAAGCATAAGCACCTACCAGCGGTTCGCTGCTGCGCAATGCTGATACGTATGCAGGAGCTGCAAAAGTAACCATCTTCAAAGAGTCGCTGACTGCATTAGTCATCTCTTTGTACTGGTTGAATGAAGTTGCATTGGCAGCTTTCATGTCAGCCATAATCTTTTCAGCTTTCTTATCTTTTACGATTTCAGCTCTCAACTGATCCTGTACTGCTTTCAACGGACGATATCCTTCTGGCTTAATGCCTACCAGACCTACTACCATCATGTGATCGCTTTCGCCACATTCGTACAAGCCGGAAACATCACCCGGTTTTGCTTTATCAAACGCCCATCTCAACGCTTCTTTTGTACCTCTTACACCACCGATATTGTGTTCAGAGCTACTCAAATCCATTCTGTCGAGCAGTCTGTAACCGGCTTCTTCAGCGTTAGCTACCATCTTTTCTACACTCGGATTAGCTGCGATAAACTGGCTGAAATCATTATAAGCACGGTTGTAAGTTTCTTTGCTGAACTCTACTTCACGTTTGATAACAGCTACTTTATATTTGTCTTTTACAGATTTCTTGTTAGTCACCTGAAGAATTACGTTTGCTTGTCCCATCGGCAAGTTCACCAGTTCGTTCACACCTGCATTGTTGATAGCAGAGATGAATTTCAGGTTATCACCGTCTATCTGTGCACCTTCATACTGTGCAGAAGTTAGCCAGTTTGCATCACCAGTCTGACCATATTTCTTTGCCAGATCAGCAAAGTTAGCACCACCTTTGATCGCGTTGTAGATACTATCAGCCAATGTCTTTGTCTTCACAGCATCTTCTGCGTATACCTGAATCTGACGGAATTCGACAGAGTCGGCAGCAGCAGCTTTAGCTACAATTTTGAAAGAGTTGATTGTATTGTCGGCACCGTTATAGTAAGGACCATAAATAGTACCTACCGAAGCAGAGTCCAAACGGGCAACTACATCTGACGGGAAAGCTGTTTTGTTATAGAACAAGTCTACATAAGGAGCTTCCGAGCCAGTAGAGCGGATGAAAGAAGTATAATCTTCCGTAGTAGTAGCCAACTGTTCAGTAGCTTCGTCCACTTCTTTCTGGATAGCAGCTCTGTCTTCAGCACTTGCAGTCACTTGTACATCAATGTACTTGATGTCACGAGTTTCCTGATATTGCTTGAATTGTTCTTTCTTCTTGTTATACAAGTCTTTCAGTTCCGATTCTTTCACTACGATTGTAGAGTCCACTACAGAAGAGTAAGGAATACCAGCCATCAACACGTTGTACTGGTTCACTCTTGCGTCGAAAGCGTCCTGTGCTTCCACCGGATTGGAAAGAAGAGCTTTAGACACCAATGCCTGATACTTTTCTGCCAGACGGCTCTCGATCAGTGTTTTCTGAATGAAAGACCAGTATTTATACATGTTATTGTATTGTTCAGCATACTGTGCCGGCATTTGTGATTCGCTCATCTTGGCATATTCCACGAGGAACTTGTTCAACATATCCTTGTCGAAGTTTCCTGTTTGCGGATTCTGGAAAGGAGTTTGTCTCAACAAAGGATGAACGCCAGCTTTCAGGATGTCCTGGATTTCAGCAGCAGAAACAGTCAGTCCCAATGCTTTTGCTTCTTTTTCGATCAGTTTATTGTTTACGTAGGAACGCCATACTTCGTCGCGCACCTGATTGGTTTGTTCGTCATTCAAGGCGGTCACCCCACGCATGAGTTTCACCACTTCGGTATATTCTTCTACCAAATTCTGATACTCTTGAGCGGAAAGAGCGTCTCCGTTCACCTCACCTACGTCATGTGCCTGATGCGGCTGCATCACCTTCCATGCGTCACCCGCAATGAAAGCAAACAGCGCCAAGCCGATAACAATCACCAATAGAGGTCCTTTCGACCTAATGTTTTGTAACGTTGCCATTTTGATTAATACGATTTATGTTTATTATTATTTCTTTCTTTTGTCGTTTTAGCGCACGAAGATACAAAAAATGCTAATATGCATCTATTTATTGGCTAAAAATTTCTTGATTATCGTCATTATTCCAAGACTTTTAATCGCACGAGTTCTATTTTTGTCGCTGTGACCTTAATTATCTTGAATTGATAACGTCCTACCCGGACCACTTCATGCAACTTCGGGAAGCTCTGATATTGGTTCAGGATCAACCCTCCTACTGTCAGATAATCATCCGACTCGGGCAAGTCGAGTCCGTACGTCTCATTGACTTTTTCTATCTCCAGGCGGGCGGACAACACATACTCGCGTTCGTCGATCTGCTTGCTGATATAGGAAGTGTTATCGTGTTCGTCTTCTATATCTCCAAAGATTTCTTCAACGAGGTCTTCCAGAGACACGATGCCGGACGTACCGCCAAATTCATCCACCACTACGGCAATCGTTTTCTTTTGCTGCATGAAGAGTTTCATCAATTTGTTGGCGGACATCGTTTCGGGCACAATCGGCACTTGTTTCACATTCTCATGCCAGTTTTTCGGGGCACGGAACATTTCCGACGAATGGATATAACCGACTACGTTATCGATATTCCCGTCATACACGATTATCTTGGAGATTCCGGATTCTATGAAGCGGCTTTTCAGCTCATCCAGCGAGGTAGTCAAATCGACAGCCACCACTTCGGTACGGGGAACGATGCAGTCGCGGATTTTTATGTTCGAGAAGTCGAGGGCGTTCTGGAAGATTTTCACTTCCGTGTCCAACTCTTCTTCATTTTCGGCATTATCAATGCTGCTTTGTACGAAATAGTCCAGATCGACTTTTCCAAAAGCTCTGTCGGACGCATCCTTATTAACCTTCATTCCAAAGAGGCGAAGGAAGATACAAGACAAGCCGGAGGCTAATTTGGAGATGGGATAGAGAACCACATAACAAACAATAAGCGGAATGGCAAAAACATTCAAGACCAGATTGGGATTGATTTTGAAGATTGTTTTCGGCAAAAACTCTCCGGTCACCAGGATAATCAGGGTAGAAATAACGGTCTGCGCCAACACCATCAGGAAATGATTGTCAATGAATCCCGCCAGCAGATTGTCGCCGATAATCTGTGCCATCAGAATACCATAGATGACCAGTGCGATATTATTCCCCACCAGCATGGTAGAGATAAATTCATTCGGGTTCTTGAAGAAGATAGAAAGGATGCGGGACGTAATTCCCCCCTTGCGTTCCATCTCAAAACGCAGTTTGTCTACCGACACAAAGGCAATCTCCACTCCTGAAAAGAAAGCGGAAAAGACCATGGTGATAATTAGAGAGATATAAATATTCATAAGTTTTGATTTACGATCAGACGATTTACGAGGTACGGTACAATGAAATGACTTCGCCTATTTCGCAGAATCTTTATTCACTGAATCCGGCAGTGCTTTTGTCTCCGGTTGGGGCGGACCGCTACTCGCTTCCTCGTCCACATAGAAAATACCTTCAATATTACGAATGGTATATATAGTCATTTGCTGGTTCGAGTCGAAGCCGTGTCCTGTGATAATTCTGTCCGGTTGCTGGATACGTATAAACTTGTCGGAATACACTTTTTGAGTGGCCTCATTCCAGTAGAGCAGTTCGGTATTAAAACGCTCTCCTTTGCGGTTCTGTATATCCACATTCCCTATCAGCTTCCAAAGCCTTTCTTTGTCATAATAATAGGCAGTATCTGCTTTAATACTGGCTTCTACATTAAAGATAGAGTCGAACTGCTCCATATACACCCCTTTTTCAAACGCCCAATACGAAGGCTTTTTACGGTCGTACATCATCCACTCTTCCGTGTTCACCCTATAACGTGTCACTCCGGAATCGGAAATAAGGGTAGTAACTCCCAATGTGGTCATCACCGGAAGAGAATCACGTTCTGTGATAGCCTCTCCCATAGCTTTCTGTTTTCCGCCACAGGAAGATAATAAAAGAAGCATAACAACCACCCCGAAGGTGATTGTTATGCTCATGCTTTTATGCAACAAACGGTTTCTTCGTTTTCGCAACATACGGTTATCTAATCGTTGTAGTCTCTCCTATCCAACCGCCGATAGTGATGCGGTCGCCTTGCTTGTAACCTAACATAAACAGGTCTTTAGCTTGTGGAGTATGACCAGAATATCTACCGATCAAGCTGTTAGCTTCTTCAGCTACGCTCGGATCTACTTGTTTTGCACGTTGCAGTTTGTCGATTACTGCAAAGTAAGTACACTTGTTCAAAGCTGACTCGTCGCTCCAGTTAGGACTCATTGCATACAGATTGGCAATCAGGATATATGGAGCACCATAGTTTTCGTTGAACCCGATAGCTTTCTGGCAATATGCTCTTGCTTGAGACAGTTTTTTAGCAGAAGCCAATACTGCTGCGGCAGCGTATGCTTTTTCAGCTTTCTTCACGTTGTCAGTTTCCAATCCAATGGCTTCGTCGAAGAATTTGACAGCACCGTCGATGTCACCTTTCTTAAATGCTTGGTAAGCACATCCGGTAGCGGCATCTGCACTAGGTTCTATTTTGTACACATAGAAAGCAGCCTGTTGATAAGCTTCGCTTTCCGTACATCTCATCATTTTCATGATGTCGATTACTTTCTTCAAGTAAGCCAGGTCTGTTTGGTTAGCTTCTACTTTCGGTCCATAGATGTTTTGCAGTGATTCGCAATCAGCCGTTCCGCTGTTTACAAACAAAGCAACCAGATTATCTTTGATACCTTGCAAGTTTTTCTTCTTTGCTTCGTTCGTTTCAGCGGCAATAGCAGCATCAGCATATTCAGAAGCAGCCAGATAATCCTGAATGAATTGTTCCTTATGGTTAGGATCTGTTTTCAGTTTATCCAAAGACATTTGCAAGAAATAGAAGATAGTAGCGGCAGCAGATTCAGCTTTTACTGCATTTACCGACTGGCTCAACCATTGATAAGCCTGATTAACATCAATTTTCGGAGCGAAAGCGATGTAATCTACTGCTTTGATACCCAGAGCTTCATCAGCAGAAGACACTTTTGTACCTTTAGCCAAGAACTCATCTGTGTATTTGATACGCAAATCATGCGTATTCATCAGCTCATCAAAATATTTCTGATATTCCGGATTATTCCTATCCTTGATTTGTCCCATCAAGCCTTTCAGAATTTTATATCCGTCAGTAAAAGTATAGAAACGAAGCGTCGGGCAGTTTTCCAACACAGCTTTCCAAGGAGTATACGCATCTTTAAAGTTACCTGCACGCACAGCTTCATGCGAGATACTACTGTTCGAGTTACAGTTAGTCGCATCCTGTGCTACCACAGTGGTTGCCCCTGCCGAAAGGAACAACATAGCCACAAGCGTTTTAATTTTCATTGTATCTAAATTTTAGTTGTTATTATTATAGTCGTCTATTCTTTCTCTTCTTACATTCATCTCAATTACTCTACTCTGCGTTTGAAGAACCAACGTTCGTTGAACGTCAATCCGATGCTAACGCGGAAGATATTTTCGTTTACAAAGGTCGATTCCTGTCCACTTACACGAACAAACTGTCCGCTGATGCTAAGGATGGAACGGGAACGAGGCACAGGCAGACCGAAACCGGCTGTTACGCCATATTCGCGGGCTGCGTCTTTACCGCCAATCTTATAATACGGAGTCGTATAATAAGCTCCCAAACGATATTTGATGTGGGATAAATAGGAACGTCCAATCAAATTGGGAATATATTCCGCACCCACTGATATTTTATGACGGTCGCAATACGTGTATGTTTCATCAAAATCTTCACGTACAGCATCATCCGATGTATTTACGCCAAACTTTGTTTTTGACCATTGTTGCAAACTGTAATCCAGACCGACAGTCAAACGTTTGTCATAGTTATATGTAAAGCCGACGCCAAAAGTATTAGGCACTTCAAGCGTAGCATCCCAATCCTGACTGACAGTTGAGCTAGCTTGCGTCGTTACTGTATAATCATTATTCAGTTTATGCTTCGGAGAATATACTGCTCCGATAGTGGCTGAATGTTTTTTGTTAAATTCTTGCGTATATTGCAATCCAAAATCCAGTTTATAATCCGACACTGACACAGCATTCTGCCTAATGTAAGAATAAGCAGAAGCGGTATTCGGATAAAGCTGCGTCAACGAGCGGGTTATGTCTCCCCAAAAATAAGAAGCATTCACACCAACAGACAGGTTTTTCAAGACTTTTACACCCGCACCAACATACAGTTGATGTAAACCTCCCTCACCAGTAAGGCTTTTCGTGCTATACGGTGAAGTTTCTGTAGCCTCATTGCTTTCCGATACAGAATATCCCACATTGGAAAATGGCAACAGACCGATACTCATCGCTACCCTCGGATGCAAACGAAATTGCATAGCCAAATAGTCGAAGCTAGAGTTTTTAGCGTTCAGTTTCACACCACCGCCACTAATATTCATATTTTGCAGACTAACGCCTCCTTCAAAAATAAACGTCAACGAGTCAATGGCTGTATACGAAGCAGGATTCAGCGGATTGATCTGTGCTCCATCCCGAAGTCCAAAAGCAATCCCCCCCATCGCCTTGCTATTTCCGAAACTCTGATCGGACAAGTCGCCATAGCCATATCGTGTATAAGGAGAGTTTGTATTATTTTGAGCGATTGCCATTCCGGTAACCATCGTGAGCAAAAGCGCACAAAGTGTGTGTTTAAATCCTACCATTATTATAGTTTAAAATTCTATTTAATCCTTTCAACACTAAAAATCTATCTGCAAAGATGATACTTTTTACGCTGCTATCAAAAGAAAAATCATCTCCGCCCGTTAAAAAAACCAAAAGTTCAGGATATTTATGCTTCATAGACTCAATATAACCTGAAATTTCGTATTCCATCCCTTTCATCACTCCGGCGCGTATAGCCGTTTCGGTGTCCCGTCCCATCGGGAGTTTGCGCCCGTTGGTGTCTACCAGGGGCAAACGTCCTGTAAACTGATGCAATGCCTTGAAACGCATCTGCATACCGGGAGAAATATTACCGCCATGATACTGGCCTTTTGAGTCGATAAACTCGTAAGTAATGCAAGTTCCCGCATCAATCACCAATATATCCCGATGAGGAAACTGCTCATTAGCACCCACTACGGCAGCCATACGATCATATCCCAATGTTTCGGGAGTTTCGTACAGGTTGACAACCGGAAGCGGAGTCTGATGATTGAGCCAGAGCAAAGGAAACGGCAAAGCTGCCAAATCAGCTAATACCTTTTCGTTTAGATCAATGACAGTAGCCACGATCCCCTGTTCAACCGGATATTGGTAACAAAGAGCTTTCAAGCAACCTAGAGACTGATTGGATTCAGCTACTACATCCACGATTTCTCCGCCGTCGAAGAAAGCAATCTTTGCCTTTGTATTTCCTATGTCGATTATTAAATTCAAATCTTTTGGTTCTTTAGCGGGCGCAAAGGTAAAGTAAAAAAAGAAAAGTTGAAGCATAGAAGAGGAATTATCTTCTTTTTTCATTTTAGAAATCCCCCAAAACAAAAATATCGAACTATCTATTTTTAAATAGATCAATTATCTTTTATTGTTTATTATGTATTCCACTTTGCGTCCGGCAGTCCTTTTTCATTACATCATAAACAGCTAATAAGCAATAGATTACAAGAGAAAAACAGCGTTCCACAAAGCGTTCCGCTATTTTGTAATCAATTTTCCATTCAAACAGAAACATTATTTCATCCAAACAGAGGCTCCGTTTTATCTCATCTAAAGGCAAATTTCCTGAATTATCTTCATTTTTTCATTCACAAAACACAGAAAAAGTGTGTTGAGCGAACTATATTATATAGATTATTATATTTTAGTATTTATATATGTTCGGTTGGTGGTTCGCCTACTTTTTTTCGAGCGTTGCAAACGCATGACAGACAAGCAGTTGAGCCACCTTCAGGGGGTGTTCGTTTGGCTGTTCGATTTTTTGTCAAAAAAAATACTAAAAAGAAAACCGCATGTCCCCGAATAGAGCCTCTATTTACGGCAAACAGAGGTTCTATTTCTAATAAACAGAGGCTCTGTTTCATCCCAACAGAACCTCTGTTTTTCTATTCATTCCCCCAATCTCATCTTTTACACCCGCGCGGTGTCACACAGAACAACATTATTTCCGTCCTACAGCCCCCAATACAGCCCAAATACCACCATACCGTTCAAAACACCCCCATTCCAGCCAAAAAAGATTTGCACGAACAGCCATTCATGCACTACCTTCGCAGCCGCATCCGACAATGTATGCACAATGGGGATAACCCGCAATCAACAACAAGTAAATAAAAATAGGTCTCAATGAAACAACTTCCAAACAACCTCCTGCACGAAGGCTACATCCTGATTCCCAAAGCACTGTTAAAACGTCAGATAAACGATAAAGCTCCGGGAGAACTGGAAGCGCTCCTCCAAGTCCTGATACACGCCAACTACTCGGAAACCACGTACAAGATTCAGCAGATCGACATCGTATGCCAACGCGGAGAATCCGTCATCAGCCAGCAACACTGGAGCCAACTCTTCCAATGGAGCCGATCCAAAACCCTCCGCTTCTTTCAAAAAATCCAGGAAGAGGGCATTATCAAGATCATCCCGCACCAGAAAGGAATCTTCCACATTCATATCAACAACTATGATTTCTGGACCGGCTGCATCTCTCCGGAAGCCCGCGAAGAAAAAAAGAAAGAAAAATCCGAAGTGTTCGACGTTTTCTGGGATAAATATCATGAAACGATGCAAAAACCCAAACAGTACGTCGCCCGTGCCCGCCGCGAATGGGACAAGCTCACCAAAGAGGAACAACAGACAGCCATCGACCACATCGAGGAAGTCTACTACCACACCAACGACACACGTTTCATCCCCCTTGCCGCCACCTACCTGAAAGACAAGGCTTTCTTAAACGAATATATAGACTAAAAAACATCGAAAAGAAATGCAACCACACGCCAGCGAACTCGAAGAAGCCATCATTGGAGCCTGCCTGATAGAACAGGAGGCTCTGCCACTCGTAGCCGACAAGCTACGCCCCGAAATGTTCTACGACGATCATCATCAGCTGATCTTCGCCGCCTTGATAGCCATGTATCAGGCAAACAAAAAGATAGATATTCTCACCGTCAAAGAAGAGCTCACCCGTCGCGGAGTGCTCGAAAAGATAGGCGGGCCGTATACCATCGTACAACTAAGCAGCCGGGTAGCTTCCTCCGCCCACATCGAATATCACGCGCAAATCGTCCACCAGAAATATCTGGCACGCGAAGCCGTAGTCGGCTTCAACAAACTCCTCACCTGCGCCATGGATGAGACAATCGACATCGACGACACCCTCATCGACGCGCACAACCTGCTCGACCGTCTCGAAGGCGAATCCGGACACCACGACCATATACGCTGCATGGACACCCTAATGACCGACACGCTGAAAGAAGCTGAATTGCGTATTGCCAAAAGCGTGAACGGCGTCACCGGCATCCCCACCGGTCTGACCGAACTCGACCAGAAAACAGGCGGTTTGCAGGATAGTGATCTGATAGTGATTGCCGCCCGGCCTTCCGTAGGTAAAACGGCTTTTGCCCTGCACCTGGCACGCAGCGCGGCAATGGCGGGCAATGCGGTGGCCGTCTACAGCCTTGAGATGCAAGGGGAACGCCTTGCCGACCGATGGCTGGCAGCAGCAAGCAACATTAATCCTTACCGGTGGAGAAACGGAATACCTACCCTGCAAGAGATGGAAAATGCCCACACCGCAGCTTCAGAACTGTCGGGACTCCCCATCTACGTGGACGACAGCACTTCTGTCAGCATGGATCACATTCGCTCAAGTGCCCGGCTACTGAAGAGCCGCAATCAGTGTGACGCAATTATTATCGACTACCTGCAACTCTGCGACATGGCTACCAAGCAGGCCAACCGCAACCGCGAACAGGAAGTGGCACAAGCCACCCGGAAAGCCAAGTTGCTGGCCAAGGAGCTGCATATTCCCGTCATACTGCTTAGTCAGCTGAACCGCGAGTCGGAGAATCGCCCCGGAGGACGTCCGGAACTGGCACACCTGCGCGAGAGCGGAGCTATCGAACAGGATGCGGACGTCATCATGTTCATCTATCGAGACGTTGTCTACAACAAGGAAACGGTCGATAAAAACTTGGCAGAAATCATTGTGGCCAAGCAGAGAAACGGCCCCATCGGGACGCTTCGCATGACGTTCCTCGGCGGCAATACGCGCTTTGAACCTTCAGCGGACGCGGGCTATTGGGGCGGGATTGAAGAGTAATCTTTCGCCGGACAATTGAATTCATTCAAAAGGGAATGCTCGCTCATGGAATGGCTGACAAGTTTGGATTGGTTTGCGCTGTCGTGCTGGTTCGGCGCCATTGTGCTCATTGTGCTTGGGTTTGCCGGTACAATCGTGCCGGCGATTCCGGGACTGCCGATGATTGCCGCCGGCGGGTGGCTGATTGGCTGGGCTGATCACTATGAAAAAGTGGGGTTCTGGACCATTGCCGTCTTGATTGTGCTTGCAGTCATTGGCGTAGTGGTCGATTCTGTCGCGCAGACGGCCGGTGCGCAGCGGGCAGGCGCCTCAAAGGCCGGCATTGTGGGTTCCATCGTTGGGACCGTGGTCGGCATCCCCATGGGGCTTTTCGGCATCTTTGTGATGCCCCTGGTGGGCGCGGCTGTCGGTGAATTCTGGGCCAAACGCGACTTGATGCATGCCGGACGCGTAGGCGTCGCCACCTGGGTCGGCATGATCGTCGGCACGGCTGTCAAAGTGGCGCTGGCTTTTACAATGACGGGGTACCTGTTCTTCATCTATCTGATGAATTGATTGATCGTCGCAGCCGAATTTGAAAGAACATTTCAGCCGACAGAAGCCAAGCAGCTGCAATCGGTCGATGATTGACGCACTGATGCGTTAATCTTGGTGGATCAAAGGAGCGCTGAAGCCGTCCGCCTTCAGCAGACTTTCCCGTCTGCAGAAGGCATCTTGGAGTGGATGGCTTCAGCGCTCATCTTTTCGAAAAGAACGTTGAATGCGGTCGGAGCCTGCCGTCCATGATCCACACCATCTACTCCAACAGCTATGAAGTGCTGCGCGCAGTGCTTCTCAACAATAT
>OIFB01000119.1_pt1 | contig 20990 bp, 17 predicted proteins | sample 1581931 | NCBI WGS metagenome assembly OIFB01 (sample SAMN04414075, study PRJEB24778) | human gut metagenome | material: faecal | host: Homo sapiens
TGTGTACTGGTTTGGTTCAAATGTTGAGCGTAGTACCACGTGGTACACTATATCGCTCGACGGCAGCGTCAGATGGTTATAAGAGCCAGCAGTAGATATTCCCAAGACTTCAGCTATTTTTGTCAACAGTCCGTCTTCTATTTCATCTTGTTTCTCTATTTTCGAGATCTCCTGCTGACTAACACCCAGATCAGAAGCCAACGCTTCCTGTTTCATACCCAGATACACACGGATTCTTTGCAGATTGCGACCGACATGCCTTTGATTCACCTTGTCTTTTACTTTAATATCCATATCATTGTTGCTTTAGTAAATACATTGAGACAAAGATAATGAAAATAAAATTCGCAACTACATATCGCCCTTTGAAAAAGACAGCTTTCTATCTGTTTCTCTTTTAAATATAACCTAATTAGATCTATTTTATCCCAGTCTTTATCATTTTATCTACTTCTAAAACTTTACTACCGTAAAGTTTACGACGGGTAAAGGTTTAATCAACAACAATATTACCTTATAAAATCAAATATACAACAGGTAGTAAGAAACAACTCTGTCCTGATAAAAGTCAACTTTATTTTTTTCAATCCCCAGTTCTATATGCATAATTTTGCCCTGTCAGTTTTTTTACTGACATGAATCGTGGCGCCACATTCAAAACAGTAACAGAATAATGTTCAATTGGCATTGACATTCTGAACAATCATCATTTAACCAATAAAATCTAATAGCCTATGGGGTAAGTAAAGTCATTACAATCGAAACATAGCTTTAAATCATCCTGAAATTTAGCTATCCAAAAACAAATTAGTAAACATACAATTAAACAAAAAGCATGAAATCATTTTCTGATAAAACAAACATAGGGGAGAATAATCCCCTAAAGACTGTTTATAGAATGTATTTTTACCTATTATTCCTATTAATAGGTTCATTATCGATACTTGGATCAACACGAGCTTATTGCCAACAGAGCAGAACGATCTCGGGTATAGTGAAAAACTCTCAAGGAGAGACGATTATCGGAGCGAATATCGTTGAAAAAGGTACCAGTAACGGGACGATTACGAATGTAGACGGACTGTTCACACTGCACGTAGCGCCCAATGCAGTATTAAAGGTATCTTATATGGGATACACGGAGCAAGAAGTCAATACACGCAACAAGAACAAGCTGGAAATCATACTGACGGAAGATGCCAGACTGATTGATGAAGTAGTGGTGGTAGGATATGGATCGGTCAAAAAACGGGATTTGACGGGTGCGGTAACCTCCGTCAAAAGTGCGGAAGTACTGGCCGCCCCTACCAATAATGTAATGGAAGCCCTTCAAGGCAAGATACCCGGAATGGATATCACCAAAACTTCGGGACAGGTAGGAGGTGATGTCACTATTCTGTTACGTGGTTCACGATCTATTTATGGCAGCAACGAACCGTTGTTCATTATCGATGGAATCCCCGGCAGTTATAGCCAGGTCAACCCGTCAGACATCGAGAGTGTAGATGTGTTGAAAGATGCTTCTTCCACCGCCATTTATGGTTCTGCAGGAGCAAACGGCGTTGTAATCATCACCACCAAAAGAGGAAAAGAGGGAAAAGCGACCGTAAACTTCGATGCTTATTACGGATTCAGCGGTTCACCCAACTACAGACATGGGATGACGCGGGATGAATGGGTCACCTACCAGCAAGAAGCCTATAAATATAAAAATGGTGACTATCCTACCGATATGTCCGCCCTACTGGGGAAACAGGATTTTATAGATGCATACAACGACGGCAAATGGATAGACTGGATAGATGAAGTGTCGGGCAACACGGCTACCACACAGAAATACAGTCTTTCGGTCAGCAGTGGCACTGAAAAGACAAAATTATTTGCTTCGACTTCCTACAACCGGGAGGAAGGTTTACTTAATAACGAAAATCTGAACAGATATTCGTTACGCCTCAATCTGGATCAGCAGATATTTTCATGGGCAAAGGTGGGCTTTACCTCCAATTTAGTCTACCGGGACTTGAACTCCGGCGTAAAAAACACATTCACCAAATCTCTCTCCGCCATCCCGTTGGGTGATGCTTATACCGAAAAAGGGGAGATCAATCACGAATACATCACAGGACAATATTCCCCGATGAGTGATTTTATAGAGAACCAGTATGTAGACAACACACGTTCTACCTACCTGAATATGAGCGGCTATGTCGAACTAACTCCCGTCAAAGACCTGACTTTTACCAGTCGTGCCAATGGTACGTTGAATCACTCACGCCGCGGGCAATACTGGGGAGAGAAGTGCAATGCCAACCGTCCGTCTTATGCAGGTTCACCGCATGCTTCCATCACCAACAACAATGCCTGGAATTACACTTGGGAAAATATTCTCGCATACAACACAACCATCGCCAAAGACCATAATCTGGGAGGTTCACTGATTACTTCCTGGAATAAGAACCAGTCGGAAAGCAGTATGGCTGCCGCCAGCGGTCAAATGGTAGATCAATGGTCTTTCTGGCGACTGACATCGGGCACTTCCCAACATGTAGAATCCGACTTCGCACAGACGCAGAAAATGTCTTTTGCCTTCCGTCTGAACTATTCATACAAGGGTAAATACCTATTTAACTTCTCGACCCGTTGGGACGGTGTTTCACAATTCTCCACCGGACATAAATGGGATGCTTTCCCCGCAGGCGCACTGGCGTGGAGAATATCGGACGAAGCATTTATGGGAAAGACACGTAGTTGGCTGGACAACCTGAAATTGAGAGTGAGCTACGGCATCACGGGTAACTCGGGAGGAACCACCGCATACAGCACCACAACACAAGCATACGTATATACCGCTTCGGGAATTTCCATTAATGGGAAGATTGTTCCTTTCACGCAATACTCCGGTACCTACGGTAGTTCCGATCTCGGCTGGGAGAAGTCATACAACTGGAATGTGGGGTTGGATTTCGGTATCCTGAACGGTCGCATTGACGGATCGGTAGAATGGTTCAAGACAACCACCAAAGGATTATTATTCAAACGTACATTGCCCATCACCAGCGGTCTGACCGGATGGGGATCGCCTCTGGCTATCTGGCAGAACATCGCCCAGACCAGTAACCAAGGTGTGGAAGCAACGATCACTTCGCACAACATACGGCATAAAGATTTCACATGGAACACCACTTTATCCGTCACCTGGAACAAGGAACAAATAGACGATCTGCCTGACGGTGATCTGATCGCCGAAAACCTGTTTGTTGGTGAACCGATTAAAGCTATTTACGGATATAAATATACCGGAATTTGGGGAACCGATACTCCACAGGAAACATTGGATGCCTACGGCGTAAAACCCGGATTCATCAAGATAGAAACCTTAGACCAGAAAGGCGATGGAGGTGTGCATAAATACAGTACGGAAGACCGGCAAATTCTAGGACATTCCAATCCGGACTGGATCATCGGATTCAGCAATTCCTTCACCTACAAGAATTTTGATTTATCCGTCTTTGCCATGGCGCGTTACGGACAGACAATCAACAGTGACCTGCTCGGTTATTATACCGCCGAACAGAGCGTAACCAAGAATCAACTGGCAGGCGTAGACTACTGGACAGAGGATAATCAAGGAGCCTATTTCCCCCGTCCCGGAACGGGAGACGAACAAAAAACCGTATATCCTTCATTAAGAGTGCGCAACGGCTCCTTCATTAAGATTAAGAATATCACGCTGGGATATACACTACCCGTCAATATTTCCCGCAAAGTTTTAATGGAGAAATGCCGTATTTATGCCACAGCCTACAATCCGTTCATCTTTGTAAAAGATAAGCAGTTGAAAGATACTGATCCCGAAACCAACGGTTCGGATGCATTTCCTACCTACCGGCAATTTGTTTTTGGCGTTAATTTGACATTCTAACAAAAGATTATAATCATGAAAAGGATATATATAAAATTCATATTTTGCAGTGTGCTGTTCTCGGCCTTATCTCTACATTCCTGCACCTTGGAGGAATACAACCCGGGCGCATTTACCAAAGAGGCTTTGGCTACTTCCATCGATGGATATGAAACCCTGATTAACCAGTGTTATTTTGCTATGGAAAGGTTTTACTACGGTTCTGCGGACTGGATGTCACTGACTGAAGGCGACACCGATCTTTGGACGTATAAAGCCAACGAATCAACAAGTTACACACAGTGGTTCTGGTTTTTCGCAGGAACATCACCCAATACGACTTACACCAATAATTGGTGGAACGGGACGTACGACGGTGTGGGAGCCTGTAACGAAGCTATCGCATTAGGAGACAAACCTCCTTACACCACGGAAGAGGAGCGGAATGCCAAGATTGCGGAAGCCCGTTTTCTTAGAGCTGTCTATTATTTCAATGCAGTGGAACAATTCGGAGCAGTGACAATGCTCACAGAACCGATAACAGCGGAAACACTGACTTACTCCCCCACCCGTACCGATCCGATGACTATCTATCAGGAAGTAATCCTGCCCGATTTAAGATTCGCATCCGAATGGTTGCCAACAGGTACGCATGCAACTACTACCACCCCGACGAAGAAAGCCGCTCTCGGTTTTCTGGCTAAAGCCTGCTTACAGACGTACGAATATGGAAGCACCGAATATTTGCAGGAAGCTCTGGATACAGCCAAAAAATTGATTACCGATTGCGAAACTGGCGGTGGGAAATACAATACGTATATGTACCCATCTTATAGCGAAGTATTCAAAGAGAGCAATAACTGGGAAAACAAAGAAGCTCTCTGGAAACATCGCTGGTATGCAGGAGCAGACGGTCACGGATCAAGCAACGGAAATTACAAGCTAAATCGCAACGATGAGTATTTCTTATGCAATATCAATAAGTTTGGTGCTCGTGAAGATAATCAGGAGACACGCCTTACTTGGGAAGGCTCAATTACCGGTATCTTTATGCCCACACAGCATTTGTTGAGTTTGTATGTACAGAAAGACGGAACATTGGACCCCAGATTTCATGAATCGTTCACTACTGAATGGAACGCGAACAAGAATTACACGTGGGATGAGAGTGCCGTACATATGTATGACAAAGAAGAAACCGTCATTGGCAAAGCTCTGAATAAAGGTGACTTAGCCATTAAGTTTATCATGCCCCAGGACATTGATTATGCTACAGAAAAGCAAAAAGAACATATTTCTGATTACTTGCTGATTGATTATCACCATGTATATAGTAATGACAATAATAACGTGAACATGAATTATGCTTATACAAACATCACAGGCAATTACAAGGATGACGGCACAAACGAGAACCAGTTCCGCTACTATTATCCGTCACTGAATAAGCATAACAGCAGTAATTATTATGTAGCCAATGCTTCCAAACAGAGAAACGGTAATCTGAATGCAACATTTATCATGCGTATGGCAGAAGTTTATTTGATTGCGGCAGAAGCTGATATTTACCTGAATGGTGGTGCAAATGCAGCCGGTTATATCAACAAGGTTCGTGAACGTGCCGGAGCAAATCCGCTTACAGGGAGTATTACGGTGCGTGATATCTTAGATGAAAGAGGCCGTGAACTTTGCGGAGAATATTGCCGCTTCTACGACTTGAAACGGACAGGAATGTTTAAGAACTCGGAGTATCTGGAGAATACTCATCCGGACTTAGCACAATTCTTTCACCCGAATTATGCATTACGTCCCATTTCAACTACATTTACTGCAACAATCACCAATGGCAGCGAGTATCAAAATCCGGGATATTAAGTAGGAATTTCAATATGTACAGGTATTATGGAATCAATCTTGGCACCTGTACATTAATTATATATTAAGAAATGCTCCCTATCTCGTTTTGAGATGGGGAACATACTTTTCAAATATGAGAAAAACAAGATATAGATTAATTATATCGAAAACTGTTTGCTAGTCAGAATAAAGTCTCTACCTTTACAGAGGATAACCATGCCACTTATTAACGGCTATTTTAAACCGCTTATGCCTGTTGAAAATGAAAACAGCTATCATATATTATTCAAAACATGGAACTACCGAGCGAGTAACACACCTTATCGGAGAAAAGTTGACTAATAAAGTTGACTACATCTCATTAAAGGAGTGTCCGAGACCTGATATCCGAACTTACGATCGAATAATTCTTGGAACAGCTATTTATGCGGGCTCTCCAAACCGAAAAGTTACTCAATTCTGTCACAATAACCAACCGTTATTAGAGCAAAAAGTAATAGGGTTGTTCATCTGTTGTATGAACGAAGAACAAGAAGCGGAAGAAATGAACAAGGCTTTCCCGGAGTTCTTACAGAGATTATCGATTCCCAAAGCCATTTTAGGTGGTGAGTTTCAGTTTGACAAAATGAATTTCATCGAAAGGTTTTTAACGAAGAAAATAGCGAAAGTAAACTCTTCTGTTTCGAAGCTGAGATATGATGCCATAAATGAGTTTACAAGTCAGATAAAAGATAATCATTTATGGTAACTTCTTGAGTTATCTATTGAGCAACTTTGTATTCAAATAATAAATAGAATGGCCGTATAAGAAAACTTCTTTCAAAAGAAGTTTTCTTATCTATTTAAGACAATACCTATAATCGCAATCTTTTACTTTTACGAATCCATTACTTAACAATGTTCTTATGGATAAAACATTAGCCTCATCAGGGTCAGCCAATATCTCTTTCCCTCCTATTTCGGCAATTTCCCCGATCAGCTTCTTTACAATAATCTTCCCGATGCCCTTACCCAAATATTCCTCTTCGCCTATGAGATAACCTATTTCAAAGACTGTCTCTTTCTCATCGACAGTTTTTCCGTAATGTTCCGGTATATATTCTTTTTCAAAATAACAATCCAAGTATAAACAAAAGCCAATGGCTTTATCATTATAATAAACAATGAAATGTTTCATATAATGATATTGGGTATTTCTATTATTTACCTCATCCAACCAAGCCATTTTATGTTCTTCTCCGTCAGGGCAGAACCATTTATAAATATATTCTTTAGCCAACCATTTACTGAAAATGCCTACATCTTTATCACGCAAAGGCTTTATTGTGATCTTATCATTCTTAATATCCATACTTTTTTGTGGTGAAACGCCAGCCTCTTTTATAAACTCCATAAATCCAACTATCTGAAATACAAAGATATAATTTTCAATACAATAAAGAAGAACTAAAGGATATTTATAAAGCAACTCATGTCCACAGATATCACAACAAGAAAACGAATGAGCAAGTATAAAGAATCTAAAACAAACACAAATGTCGAAATCATACGTTGGGAATCGTACATGATTACTTATATTTGCGTTATCGAGCAACTTATTAAGAACCGGATGATATGTTAAAACGGATTAAATTTCAAATTCTGTAGAAGTGTACATCCCAATAAAATACTAAAAAGGCAAGAACATGAAACTTTGGAAATATAGTGGAACACTTTTAACAGCAACAGGAATCATTCATACCATTTATGCGCTATTTCTTGGAAAAGAAGCTTTTACGGAAATGCTTAACAATGGATTAATAGACTCTATTGGAGAAAATCATAACCTGGGCTTTGCTTTCTGATTCCTAATCTGCGGAATAATACTTATTCTTTGGGGAGAGACACTTCAATACTATATCAGAAAAGAACAAAAACCGGCACCTTTATTTTTAGGTTACTTCATTCTACTGTTCACCATAATCGGTTGCATAGTCGAACCAATATCCGGTTTCTGGCTTTTCTTACCGCAAGCACTTATTATTATTTATTCAAACATGAAAAAGCAGTGAGAAGCATCATCCATAGCGAACTCAAAACCGAGTGCAGTGCTTAAATGCAACTTATTAAAATCCCATAGCATCTTTCACTAAAACCATTTCTTTATGAGAGGTCAACTTCTCTAATAAAAGCAATGCAACCCCGTATGATGTTTGAGGACAATAAGAAGTTATGATATTATCATCCACCACGATGGGAGAATTTACGATAGTTGCTCCAAATCCCTGAAGCACTTTCTGTTTATGAGCACCTCTAAGATGATAAGTTGTTGCTTTCCGACCGTTCAACACTCCACTTTTCCCAACAGGCAAAGCTCCCACGCAGACTGTTGCGATCCATTTCTTTTGTGAGTCAAACAGTCGTATCAATTCCAGAAGTTGTTCATTATATGCCTCCTCATAGAATCCGAATTCTTCAAATCCGCCGGGTATCGCAAGCGCGTCATATTCATCTGCAGACACTTCATCCATGACTTTATCCACCAAAACAGGAACATTGAAAGAGCTAATCACTTTTTGATTCAAGCCACAGGTCACAACATCTATTTTACAATCAAAATCCGTCTTTGCCCATCCCATAACATCTATAAAAGCACTAAACTCAATCGTTTCAAACCCTTTAGCAAGGAATACCAATAATTTCATAATCAAATTAGTTATATATTAATAATATAAGAAACAGCATTGCACTAAAAAGAATGTGAACTAAAATCACCTTCATTCTTTCCTATAATCCCCTCTTTACCTCACCTTTTGCAGCCTCCCAACCAATCATTGCAGTCTTGCGAATCTCTCCCCAATGGTAATTTCCCAACTCACCGGAAGCACGAATGACCCGATGACACGGAATAAGGAAAGCTACGGGATTCTCACCAACAGCCGTTCCAACAGCCCGACAAGCTCTCGGATTATTGATTCCTGCGGCTATATCTCCGTAAGTAGTCAATCCACCGACAGGAATTTTCAGTAAGGTTTCCCATACCTTTAGTTGAAAGTCGGTACCTTTCAGATGCAATTTTATTTCTTTGAGTTTACTCCAGTCCTGCGTGAAGATAAATAAAGCATTTTGCTGCACTTCATCCACAATCGAGGTAAACTTTGCATTAGGAAACTTCTTCCGTAAAGAGTTAAAAGCCGCGTCATGTTCGTCTGCAAACTCCATACAACAAATACCTTTATCGGTAGACGCAATGAAGATTTCACCGAAAGGACTTTTGGCAAAACTGTAATTGATAGAAAGACTTTCACCTCCGTTTTTATATTCGCCCGGCGTCATCCCTTCTATATTTACAAACAAGTCATACAATCTGCCCGTACCGGAAAGCCCTGTTTCCTGTGCCGCATCGAATAAAGACGCATGAGTTTCATTCAAGATTCTCTTGGCATATTCAATACTAGTATATTGCAAGAACTTCTTAGGGCTAACTCCCGCCCACTCCGTAAACATACGTTGGAAATGCGCCGTACTCAACGCCACCTCCCCGGCAATCTCATCCAATCCCGGTTGCCTTTTAAAATTCTCCCTTATATACCCGATTGCCTGTGCAATGCGTGCATAGTCAAGCGTTTTTTGCTCATTCATAACAGAGGTTTGCCATTTAATTCCAAATCCAGCAACCGCTTTTTAGCAGGAAGCCCGCCACCATATCCCACAAGAGAGTGGTTGCTGCCGATGACACGATGGCACGGAGCAAAAATAGAAATAGCGTTCGCCCCGTTAGCGGCAGCAACAGCACGGACAGCTTTCGGCAAATCGAGTTGTTTTGCCAGCTCACCGTATGACACAGTCGAACCGTATGGAATCTCCAACAACTTATACCATACACTCTTCTGAAACTCCGTACCAACAAAAAGCAAAGGCACCTCAAACACAGTCCGCTCGCCATTGAAATATTCATCCAACTGGCTCATCGCCTCCAGTATCACATCTGATGTACTTTTCTCATAACCAGCTTTCAGCACTTTCCGCAATCTCCTGTCTACGATATCCCTATGACTTTCAGCCGCCCAGTCACAAAGACAAAGCTTATCCTCAAACGAGCCAAGCATCAAATCACCACAAGGAGAATGATAACGCTGTATCTTAATTACATTCGTTTTATCTTCCATACTTCCAAAGATACGTTTATTATATTTACAGTTGAAATAACAGCTAATAATATTTTCGTTTTTACACTCGCACTCTCATTTCCAATGCCGCAAAATTACTACACGCATCACTGATAAACGACCCGAAAATTGCTGTTTTTACGTAGAAAAGACAATCCCCCTCCCACTCCTCCATACAATCAATCGTTCTCAATATACTTTATCACCCGGCAAGGACTGCCGACCGCCACACAATTCTTTACCATCCGATTCAATATCCAATTATTTTTTATACATGATTTACTCTCACACCCTCACACTTTCCCTGCATCCCCCTATTCATCATCCTTTCAGTGATGAGGGTAAGAGTGAGGGTAGGTGAGGGTAACTTTTTACCCTCACCCTGTCTCGTCCTGATTGGGTTGACAAAGCCCCCTTTCACACCACCTTTATCAATTACTCCACTTTCATCAAATGATAAAGCGTCCCTTTACGAGACTTACGACAAGGAATATTCAGTTTTTGAAGTGCACGCCCAAACTGTCCTACCTTATTAATAGCCAGTTTATCCCGTGTTTTCGTCTGTAAATAATTCAAAATCTGCATGGCAGTCAGCCATTCGCCTTCCATTTCCTCTTCTACGGGATTAAGATAGCAGTGGAACAGCTGTTCCAGCGGACTCACCTGTTCAAACTCACGGTTAGTCTGTTTTAATATGTTTTCATCCTCATCATTCAGCCAATAACGTTCCCCTTTATAAATCGCCTCCATTGCTTGAGCATACAGCTGTTTGTAATTGATGGTAACGTTCGTTTGAATAGGAGCCGTCACCTCGATGCAAATAAAACGGCGGCTACCGCTAGGATCGGTAAGCAAATCTTTCTGATTGCTGGTACCGATAAAAGAAGCATAACGCCTCATTTCCCGAATCGTATTACCGTATGGTTTGCGCAGATTCGCCACAGGCTTCTGCAACAAATGCTTCAAGAACCCCTGCTGACTGACATTAATCTGATCGAACTCATCAATATTGATCAGAAAAAAACGTCCCAAATAGCGTTCCGCCTCCTGTTTACTTTTAAAATCAATACTGTCCGTATAGCCGAAACGCAACTCCGGCGGCAGAATAATACGACAGAATGTTGACTTGCGATACCCCTGCGAACCGACCAATAAAGGCGAAGTATTATTACCATGTTGCCGATCAACTCCCCTCCAATGCGCCACCATACTAAGAAACCAGCGGTAAAATAATTCCTGCCAATGCGGATTATCACAAGGCACCAGACCAGCCAATGCACGGATACGATCCTTCCCGTCCCAGCGACCTGTCTCATAAAGATATTCCTCCACAGGATTATACAAAGGAACACATTCCGAATTCAGAAAACGATCCACATCACGGTCCCACGCACTGATGCCTTCCTTCAAAGCATTGATCGCAATACTGTTGCGCACCCGTTTATCCACCGGCTTAAAGCAAAAGTGAACAGAATCGCGCTGCCGATATTCCAAATCGTCCTGCACCGTATTGTAACGGAATTCATACCGACGTTTCATAAACTCTTCCAACAGAAAAGCCGTCTCCTGCTCTTTACTGATACTGCTTTTCTTGCCGAATCCCTTACACTCCTGATAAAGATTATGCAGTATCGAACGGATCACCTGCTCTTCTTCCTCGCGATAATAATGAATCATCGTCTGTCGTATCGCTTCCTCTTCGGGAAGCCCCGCTTTGAAACAATGCTCGGCAAGGCGAACCAATAAAGGCTGCAAGTCGTCCCCACGTTTCCAATCCTCCATTTCCTGAAGTGCCCTGTTCAAGGCCGCTTCATAAATCTTCGTGAATGTTTGCGCCGACTCATATCCCGGCTGCAACCGTAATAACGGATTTTTCTCTCCCAGTTTCCGCTGACGGAAAGTCTCTTCTCCCGGCATCATAAGCGGTTGTTCCAAGCAGAACGGCACCGCATCCGGATTATAATAAGGAGATTCGTCCAGCGTCATACGGCATCTCTGTGCCAAAACCGGTTCTTTCAAGTCAATATCGAAAGGCAACATCGGCTGATAACATTTCACAGCCAGCCAATAAGCATGAACATGAAATAATTCCGCCTCCGCTTCCTTGGTCGGCAATCCTCCGTCATCCGGCAAAGCGAAGCGCACCCATATCTTCACACTACGCCCGCTCGAACCACCAAAAGTAGCAAAAGTCTGTGGCAAAAGCGCCGCTTGTCGCTTCACAAATTCCACTTCCGAGCCGCTCGCCAGCCTACTCACTTCCAACTGTACCAATCCGTTATACTGCTTCATCTTCCGTTCGCCCTCTTTGGTACGGGTATATTCCACAGCAGAATAAATGTATGGCAACTTATCTATATGTTCGTACCGGGCATATGTACCTTCCAATAACGGTATAATTTCCCGCAAAGCCGTGATATGCCCCGCCTTTGTTTCCGTTTTCATTTTGTCGAATAATGTGCCTGCCTCACAAACGCTAAGAGTCTCTTTTCCGCTCCCGTTGTCTTGTCTGATTAAAGTAATTTTCATCCTATTTTTGTCTATTTTTTCTACAATTACATCTACCTATTTAATTCCTGTAAAGATACGCTTTTATCTTCCGGTAAACAAGCATTTTATCCGATAAATACCTGCATATTATTTGCATTTGCCTTATTATTTATGTATCTTTGCTTAGTAGTTGTCAAGGGCTCACCCGTGTGAACAAACAGGCTATCAATTGTAAATAAAAACGTCTACAGACGTAAACAGCCTTGTTCACATGGGTGAGCCCTTGCAAAGCATTAGAGCTTAACAAAAGAAACATTAAGCATTAATGTATTACTATCTAAGAGAATACATAACAAGAACAGTTCATTTAAAACAAATATAGAGCTATGGCAATATTATTCGATTGGTATGAAGACCCGAAGCCTTCAAACAAACAGCAGGGAGAAAACGGAAACACCCTGCATCCGCGCATCAAATACAACGGTTCCACAGGGACCGACGTACTGCGCCGACGTATTCAAGAACGTTGTTCACTGACAGAAACAGACGTCACAGCCGTACTTGATGCGCTTTCGCACATCATGGGACAGGAATTGGCGGAAGGACGCCAAGTTCATCTGGACGGCATCGGTTATTTCCATCCCTGCCTGACGACCACGGAACCTGTAACGGTAGACACAAAACGGAAAGTGACCAAAGTGAAGCTAAAGGCCATTCAGTTTCGTGCCGACCAGACATTGAAAAACGAATTCGGCGTTCTTAAAGTGAAAAACCTCAAAGGTGGACTGGATTTCACCCAACTGACGAACGAGGAAATTGACCTGCAACTGACTAAGTACTTCTGTACTCATCCATTTATGCGGAGACACGACTTCCAATATCTTTGCGGAATGGCAAGAAGTACAGCCATGCGACATATCCGACGTCTGCGCGACGAGGGTAAATTGAAAAATATGGGTGGAGCCATGCAGCCGATTTATGTGCCGGGAAGTGGATATTATGGTAAGAATAAAGAAGTTAGTGTGAAAACGGAATAAGATTGGTCAACTCAAATCAGGACGAGACAGAGTGAGAGTAAAAAGTTACCCTCACCTACTCTCACCTTTACCCTCACACCTGTAACCCCGATGAATAAATGGATTGAGCACAAAGGGTGAGGGTGTGAGGGTAAAACGTCACCAACATTTATTTGAAAACATTCTTAATGCGAGCAACTATTATACAAGAGCACCTCCATACCGTTCCATATTTTACCGGGGAATCTTAACCATTTCAACCGGCTGCTCCTGTATCTTATCCAACGGTTGTGATTGATATTTTACCTTTGAGAAATCAATAGCTTTTAAGTCAATGCAACGTATCGAATTGTTATAGGCTGTTTTATAATAAACCTTCCGGTTCGTCAAGTCGATAGCCGAGGTCCATTGCGTAGCACTGGGAATATCCGGAATATCACCCTGCGAATGTTCTATACCGATAGGAATATCAAAATTATTAAGCAAGTGGAAACATTGCTGCACGGTATCAAAGCCTGTAGCACGTTGCGGAGCTGTTCCCCGATAGAAGGCAGCACGTACAAACCGCGAAGGAGGCGTGGCATCACCCGGAATACCGAGAAAACCGGAGTTGCCACCAGTCGGCTGCAACGTAATACCGCTCATTTTTTGCACGGAAGCATCACCCGGATGAAGATTGACGTAATTGTTCAAATTTGTAAGTTGCCATTCAAAACCGGGGGCATTCGTCAATACTCCTACTTCATTCTCATAAAAATGCGGCACACCACCTACAATTTCCAATACAACCTGACGTCCCGACGGTTCACCGATACGCCAATGTACTACCGCTGTCTTTTCCAGTCCTACAACACGTACAGAAGAAAGGGCTGCCTTCACCTCGTCAATAGTGGAAAACTGCGACAACAACCACTCCGTCACTTGAAGGTCTGCCAGTGTCCGCTGGTTCTGTGCAGCATCATACGTCTCATATCCCCCATAATGAGGAAAGAAAAATAGTCCAGCCGAAAGTCCGGCCTCATTGATTCCTTCGGCAATAAATTCTTTTTGTACAACAGCCAGACCAACCACTCCATATTTTGCCGTAAACGTTAGTCCATTGACACCCGTAGGAGTGAATGACGTGAGCTGTTGACCACGTGGAATAATCACATACTCGCTTTGCAATACACCGCGCGCCCATTCAATCGTACGGGCCTGCACATAACTACCGTCACGGGATGTCAGCGAGATTCCCGTACAAGCTACAGCCTGAAAAGTGCTGCCACATACGGCAGCAATCCCTAGCAATAAGTTCTTTGTCATCTTCATCATTATTTATATATTTATTCGCTAAAAACTCAATACTGTATAAAGACAACAAAATATAGGTTATTTTAGTTGCAGACACCTCTCTCAAGAAAACTATTGTTTTTTGTTCGTCCCGTACTTTGCGGAACAATATACGTAGTTTGCTTCAATATGCAATCTCTTTTTTTTGGTTAAGCACCGGGAACATACGGATGAGTGAACCAGAAGCACGACCCTTCCCCCTCACGGGATTCGACTCCAATCTTTCCGCCCATCCTATTGACCAGGCTTTGACAGATGGATAATCCCAATCCGGCACCTTGTACAAATGAGTCCAGTTTTACAAAACGATTAAATATTTCATGTTTTTGTTCATCGGGAATTCCTTTGCCCGTATCCGTTACACAAAAACGTACCTGATTTTCATCTTCCAATGAATAGGAAAGTGTAATTGAGCCCTTAGTGGTAAACTTCAAGGCATTAGTCAGGAAATTAGATAGTACTTGCACGATTCGGTTTTTATCAGCATCAATCACAATCTGCGGTGAATTTTCATCAAAACGCAGTTCGACCGCACTGTCACGTTTTTTATGTGAGAAGGTAGCAATCACTTCCCGGCAAAGTTGTGGTACATCCACTCGTCCCATAACAAGATCTATCATACCGGCTTCGATTTTGGAAATGTCCAGAATGTCGGAAATAAGGTTGAGCAACAGCTCATTGTTCTCCTGCACTAAAGACATATATACATGACGTAGCTCTGCCTCATCGGTTTCGGCAAGCAGACTGGAAAAACCGACGATGGCATTCAAAGGAGTACGTATCTCATGGCTCATATTGGCAAGGAATGCTGATTTGAGCCTGTCCGATTCTTCCGCTTTTTCTTTAGCTTGAATCAGCTCCAGTTCCACCTGTTTGCGGGTGGTGATATCGGTAGCCAGTTCCATGATTGCCCAACGTCCGTCGAGCCATTTTATTGCCATGCTCTGGATGGTATACCAACGTTTGGTGACCGGATTATAGTCTTCCCAAAAATGAACGCCTGTAAACTTACGGTTAGCATCGAGCAACTTCGGCTTCGGGCAGTGTTTACACCCATTTTCCAGACCTGCATTCAACATTCTCCAACATTCCGCATTTTCCGGAACTTCTCCTGCTTCTTCCCTGAAAGGCTTATTGGCAAAAATCACTTTCAACGTATCGTAATCACTCACAAAAATATTGGCATTGATATTATCCAATACCTTTTGCATGGTTCGCTGTGACTGTTGCAACGATGTTTCAACTTGCCAGCGTTTGGTAGCAGTAGATACGATTTGCGATATCTGGCTCATCAGTTCCACATCTTTTTCATCCCATTGTTTGTTCCAACAAAAGTTGAACGAAAGAAAGCCGAAATGTACTCCCAATTGTGACAGGGGAAAGACAGCGATGGCTTTTACGCCTTGCACTTCGAGCATTTGAGTAATAAAAGGATCGAGCGAATAAATATCGGACGTACAAATGATATGGTTTTCTTCCAGCATGTCGAACCAAGGTTTTCCCGCTTCAATGGTCATACTCCGCAAGTAATCGATAGCGGGTTCTATACCGTCGTTGCACCATTCGTTGGTGCAGCCATACGTAACTCCGTCGAGGTGGTTTTCCCATGTCGCCAAACGGTCGACACCAGTATAACGGCCAATTTCGGCCAGTGCCATATTCATAGCAGTAGGTATATCCGGTTCCAATTGCAGAATTTGCAGTACCTTGATAAATAATGCCTGCCGCCGGTTGGTTGCTTCGAGATTCTCCTGAATAGCGATCAAGTCTTTAGATTTCTCTTCAACCATCTGTTCGAGGCTGGTACGGTACTGTTCCAGTTCCATACCGCCCCCTTGAGGTTCAGAATCAGTGGATTTCATGTTTAATAGATAACAGTAAATAGAATTTTAGTTTAGTTTCGAATCCAGACGAGATGCGTCCCACATTCTGCAAATATATACATTTATTTTAGAAACCAAACTTTTTCCCATCAAAACGACTTCTTATAAATGCCTAATAATCGCAGAATTACGAAAGCATATATTACATAATCGACCTCATCAGTTCCAAACTTCCCCAATATTATACCGGATGGAATCTTTTCAACAATATATGACTTACACTGAAAAAGTCCTTATTACACTTTTCCATCTATTAAAACTAAATCCTATTCGTCTGGTTATATCAGTTTCAACCCTACGATTGAAATAATCAGAGTCGTCATAAAAAACAAACGACCCAAAGTTGCCGGTTCATGAAAGAACAGGATACCGATCAATACAGTCCCCACCGCTCCTATCCCCGTCCAAACAGGATATGCAGTGCCGATAGGCAATGTTTGCGCAGCCTTTGCCAGTAGGAACATGCTTAAGGTTACAGAGATTACAAATCCCGCTCCCCACAAATAAAAATCGGTGCCTGTCGCTCCTTTAATCTTGCCTAGACAAAAGGTAAAACCAACCTCAAACAGTCCGGCAATAATCAATATAATCCAATTCATATCATTCTATTTTAATATTAGACTGCAAAATTAACAAGATGCCCGGAGCTTTCACTTTACATTTGATAAGAAACGCCGGTGTAAGAGTATCATCAATTCTTCTTTTCCTAATATAACTTTTTGTATTTTTGCAGAATAATGATTCAATGCGATATGGATATACACGAGATTATAAACAGGATATATCGGATGCCGGAGGCTTCAGCAGATAAGGTGGTCAAACATCTGTCAAAAGTCACATATCCCAAAGGTTATCATATATTGGAGGCTGGCAAGACTGAAACGAATATCTTTTTCAACGAGAAAGGGATTGCCAGAGCTTACATTCCCGTAGACGGAAAAGAGGTAACGTTCTGGATTGGGAAAGAAGGGTCAACCATTGTCTCATTGAAAAGCTATGTAAATAATCAACAGGGGTATGAGTCAATGGAACTGATGGAAAACTCTGTGTTGTATCTATTAAAGCGCAAAGACTTACACGAATTATTCAAGGAAGATATCCATATTGCCAACTGGGGGCGCAAGTTTGCCGAATCAGAGTTCCTGCAAACAGAGGAAAGACTTATTTCTCTCTTATTCACCACCGCGTCCGAACGGTATATGAAGCTGATACAAAATAATCCGGAGCTATTACAGAGAATACCATTGGAATGTCTTGCTTCTTATCTGGGAATAACTCCGATAAGTTTAAGCCGGATAAGGGCGAAATTGAAACGGGTACTTTGAGATAGAAACATATTTTTCAAAAGCGAACAGAAAGTGATATATTTGTGTTTTGAATGAATCAAAAGAGAGAAGTCATGAATATCGAAGATTATAGAGAATATTGCCTGTCAGTCAAAGGAGCAACAGAATGTATGCCGTTTGATGAACATACTTTGGTTTTCAAGGTTATGGATAAAATGTTCACTTTTGCTACATTACGTCCTAAAAACGGAAGATTCTGGGCGGATATGAAATGTAATCCTGATAAATCAGAAGAGCTCATAGAACAATACGAAGACATTTTTTGGGGACCTTTTTCGGATAAGAAACATTGGATAACCGTTTACTTGGAAGGAGATGTTCCCGATAAACTCATAAAGGAGTTGATTAGCCACTCGGTAGAAGAAGTTTTAAAGAAGTTACCCAAGAAAAAACAAGAGGAATACAAGAACATGATTTAGGATTCGAAAAATAGACATATCCGGCACTACTATTATTGCTAAAAGTAGAGCCGGATAAAATCACTATACACCCCAAAACGCACACACGGATAAAATCATCGTATATTTAAAAACGTATGTCCCAGGAACACTTGCATTCTTCATTCCGGCAATCATGAATCTGGAGAAAAAATAAATGACTAATTTTATTAACTAATGCTTTTTTAGAAGCATTTTTTTAGGTTATTTTGCGGAACAAATATCACGAACTCGTCAAATTATGGATTGGATTGGCCTTGATTTAACATTCCCTATCACCGACCCTACATGGATATTTCTCCTTGTACTCTTGATTATATTGTTTGCTCCGATATTATTGAATAAACTGCGCATCCCTCATATTATCGGTATGATCCTGGCAGGACTGGCTATTGGCGAACATGGATTTAATATCCTGGCACGAGACAGCAGCTTTCAGTTATTCGGGAAAGTCGGACTCTATTACATCATGTTCCTGGCTGGTCTGGAAATGAATATGGGAGATTTCAAAGAGACGCGAAACAAAGCATTAGTGCTCGGATTACTGGCTTTTATCGTTCCTATCGGGATTGGATTCGTGGCAAATGTATCTTATCTGAAATATGGTGTAATCACCTCTGTATTATTAGCCAGCATGTATGCCTCCCATACGCTCGTGGCCTACCCTATCGTCACCCGCTTCGGCATATCACGCCATCGTAGCGTAAGTATTGCCGTAGGAGGAACGGCCGTAACGGATACACTCACGCTGCTGGTACTGGCTGTTATAGGCGGATTGTTCAAAGGAGAAACCGGAGGATTGTTTTGGATTTGGCTGGTGGTAAAAGTAATCTTTCTAGGGGCACTGATCATTTATTTCTTTCCGCGCATCGGTCGTTGGTTCTTTCACCGGTACAATGACAACGTGATGCAATTTATTTTCGTGCTTGCGATGGTCTTTCTAGGAGCAGGGTTGATGGAGCTTGTTGGTATGGAAGGTATCTTGGGAGCTTTCCTCGCAGGATTGGTACTTAACCGGCTCATCCCACACGTCTCTCCATTGATGGATCATTTAGAGTTCGTTGGTAATGCACTTTTTATTCCTTATTTCCTTATCGGAGTGGGAATGTTAATCAACTTACGTGTTATTTTCGGAGAGGGGGATGCCTTAAAAGTTGCCGCCGTGATGATAATCATGGCGCTGACAGGCAAATGGATTGCTTGCTGGCTCACTCAAAAGATATATAAGATGTCTGTTCTTGAACGAAATCTGATGTATGGTTTGAGTAATGCACAGGCGGCAGCCACATTGGCGGCTGTGTTAGTTGGATACAACATTATTCTGCCCACCGGCGAACGTTTATTGAATGATGATGTACTGAACGGAACAGTCTTGCTTATCCTGGTCACTTGCGTAGTGAGTTCACTGATTACCGAGCGGACAGCCAGAAAAATGGCGATGGATGATTCACAACCTGAAAATGAATCGTCAAAAGAAACAGAGAAGATTTTAATATCCATAGCCAACCCGGACACTATCGAGGACATGGTGAATCTTTCTCTAGTCATACGTGACCCCAAATTGAAAGACAATCTCCTGGCATTAAATGTTATCAACGACGATAATAACTCTGATAATCTACGAATTCGAAGCAAACATTATCTGGAAAAAGCCGAAATGACAGCAACGGAAGCAAATGTACCACTCAAAAAGGTCACCCGGTATGATTTGAATATAGCTTCCGGTATTATCCATTCAGTCAAGGAGAATGAGATTACGAGTATTATCACCGGCCTGCACCGCAAGAAAAACATCACAGATTCATACTTTGGAATACTTGCCGAACACTTATTGAACGGATTAAACTGTGAAATAATTATCTCTAAATTTCTGATACCGGTCCATACAATCAAACGGATTGTCGTTGCCATCCCTCCTAAAGCCGAATATGAATCCGGTTTTCCTCATTGGATGGAGCACTTTTGTCGCATGGGGAGCACTCTTGGATGCCGCGTACACTTCTTTGCCAATGAAAAGACTACCATCCGCCTACAAGCGTGGATAAAGAAAAGGCATAAACAGACGCTTACCGATTTCTCTCTCTTAGAAGACTGGAATGACCTGCTGGTATTGACAGGACAGGTAAGTTACGATCATTTATTGGTTATTATCAGTGCACCAGGAACTCTTTCGTATGACAGTTCTTTTGAGAAGTTACCGAGACAGCTCGGGAAATATTTCTCCAACAATAGCTTTATCGTGTTGTATCCCAATCAGTCGGGAGAGCCATTGGATACGCCTTTCTTCTCTAAGCTATATACTGATACCGAAACCCGACATTACGAAAAGGTCGGTAAATGGTTTTACAGGTGGTTTAAGAAAGAGGGATAAAATTAGAATTGAAAAGTTCCGTTTAATTTATAAATATCGATACATTTATCTATATTTGTACTATTAGCAATTTTGCTATAAACACCTAAAGGAAAAGAATGGTATGTCAAACGTTGATTTTTCCAAAATAACAGAAGGAATCTATCATGTGATAGAAACTGAAGAGAAAATACTAACCGGGCTACAAAATGATACGATCACGTTGAAAC
>OIFB01000120.1_pt1 | contig 20885 bp, 9 predicted proteins | sample 1581931 | NCBI WGS metagenome assembly OIFB01 (sample SAMN04414075, study PRJEB24778) | human gut metagenome | material: faecal | host: Homo sapiens
GTAAAAAAGATATTAATGGTACTAATTGTTCAAATCCTATCCTCAATTGATTGCTAACTATATGTAGTCATTTGACTCACAGTCGGTTATGCTAAAAAAGAGAATCTAACTTTTGTTTAACTTAACAGATGTAGCTAATAGATATGGAAAACAACAAAAAAAATGCTTCATTTATTTCAATTGCTGATTGGAAAAGAATGCAGCCATTGTCTTTTTTACTTTACGACGATTTTACTAATCAACAAAAATATGTTTAACTTTAAAAAACATGGTATGAAAAAAAACTATGTCACAACTGCTGTTGCCTTACTACTTTTAGCAGGATGTAGCAACGATATTAAAGAAACTGATATTCAGTTTACCGGTGATACGGGAGCGAAAGTTTCTTTTAGTGCAGTAATAAACAATCATGAGGCTAGCAATCTTGTTACAAGAGCTACGGAAACAAACTGGGAGGCAGAAGACTCGGTAGGAATCACTTGTGGTACGGAACAAGTGAATATTCATTACAAATACAAGGGCAATGGTCTTTTTGCAGCAAAAGGAGGAAATGCAGAAGAGATTTGGGTATTAGGTTCCGGAGAGTATGATGTAGTGGCATACGCTCCATTTTCTGGTACATCAGGTGAAGAACAACCTGTATTGGAAGTGACTACAGCCAGTGACAATCAAGCTACAGCAGAAGAACGTGCGAAGATAGATTTTCTTTTTGCTAAAGGGAAGGCTACATCACAAACCCCGAACGTGACATTAGCATTCAATCATGTGATGAGTCGTATTAGATTGGAGTTTCAAGCTGGCGAAGGTGTGGACTTAGCAGATATAACTTGCTATCTTATTGGGCTTAAGAATAATGGTACATTTAATCCTAAAACAGGGGAGACAACAGTCAGTGAAGACCCTGTTACGGACAAAGATGATATATATTGGGATAAAATAGGAGAGCAGGATAATTATACAGTACAAGCTATTTTACTGCCACAGAAGGTGCAAGGCAAAGTAACTATCCAAGCTAGAATGAACGGTTATCTTTATGAAGCCGAGTTTGCTAACTTGACAGAATTGAAATCAGGATTTTCTTATAATTACATCATCAAGACAAATAAATACGAGGACAATAATTATGTGTTGACAATTACAGAACAAACGCAAATAATAGGATGGGAGGATGAAAACCACGATCCTATAACATCCGACCCGAGTATAGCTGAAACTGGAACAGAGATAACCAATCCTAGTTGGAATATTACAGAAGAAACCGTAACTCCACAGCCTGTTGTGAAGTGATCTGTTTACCAATCTAATATAGATAAAAATGCTAAAAATATAAACATGAGATTTATGAAAATATATAATTATATATCAATGCTTTTTCTGGCTGGCGCAGCCGTAGTTGCGTCTTGCTCGCAAAATGAAGAACTGACCGGAGAAACCCCGGATTCTTTGCAGGGATTTCAGATTAGTGTGTCTGATGAAGGATTTATGGACGAAAGTGGTAAGACACGTGCTACAGAGAATGGATATACTACCCGATTTTCTAACGGAGATGCTATCGGTATATTTGCGGTAAGAGGAGAAACGGTAGTAGAGGATATTAAGAATCGGAAGTTCACACTGACAGACGGTTATTGGGAATTAACTGACGGGGGGGATCCTATTGAATACAAAGGTTCACAATTTCAGCGGATGACTTTTTATGCGTACTATCCGTATAATGCGAATGTGACTTTTGATCCTACTAAGGTAGATCCTTTTGAAACGTATGTTAACAGTTGGAAAATTGGCGATGAACAAAATGAAGGAAATTATACACAATATGATTTGATGACCAGCACGGGTAGTGTTCAGGGGGATCGTTTGAAAGGGCAGATCGCTTTTACTATGCAACATCGGATGGCTCTTGCGGTAGTAAAGATGCCTAATTTGACCTATAGCTTTACAAATGGTGGTATAGATGATTATCTGTTACCTTTGGCTGCCGGTTCGTTTACAGTGAACAATACTCAAGCAACTCCTTATTATCAGGAAAGTACGGATACATACCGCTTTTTGGTTAACCCGAATAAGGAATTCTCCATAAAGGGTACTTATACAGGAGTAAGTGAAATGGAATACGAAGCTAAAGGTACTTTGGAAGGAGGAACGGCGAAGATGTATACCATCGAAGATAAGAGTAAGATTAACCATACTTTGCAGGTAGGGGATTATTTTTGTGCGGACGGAAAAATAGTTTCAGTAGATGCGGAAACGGTGCCGGAGAATGTGATTGGTATTGTATGTTATGTAGGAAATTCACAACCCAGTGTAACACATACTGAACTCTATTCAGCAGAAGTTGATGCTTTGCGTCGCGATTTCCCTGCATGTACGCACGGTATAGTGCTATCTATTAAGAATTCTGTGGTAAAAGATAGTGAACAAAATGATGTTGCTTTGAAAATGTTCCATTCAAGTAAGTCCGGTTATTATTCAGACTGGTTTACTTCAGATGAGAATTGGGCAAACAAGTTTGTAGGTTGTAACACAGAGAAGGATGTTAACAAGAATGATGCTTCATTGGTTTTCCCAGCACTAATGGGATACAATAATACACAGTTACTTACTATGTGTTACGAAGGTATGGGTAGTCCTTCTACTTGCGACCATGCTTATGCGTATATCAAGGCTTATCGTGAAGCGGAAGCTATTCCGGCAAATGTGACTCCTTGGTATTTGCCCTCTATAATGTGTTGGGATACAGTCGCTAAGAATTTGAGTGTTATTAACCGTTGTCTCAAGAATGTAAATGGTGATGAGATGACCTCTGTCGAGTCAGGAACTAACAGTGGACACTATTGGAGTAGCACACAGCGTTCTCCAGCCAACCAATGGACACACGGTATGGCTGGTGGAAGATATCATATAATTTGTGAACGTGATTCGCGTGCCGGTTATTTCCGTATGATGCTTGCATTCTAAAATAATGACGGTATATAAAGTCCGTTAAAATTATACTTATATCATGAACATATACATATATGAATAAGAAAAACGTTATAAAGGGGACAACCTTACCTGTCGCTCTGTTTTTCACTATAGCAACTTTTGCACCTGCATGGGGATTGCAAACAGCTTCGGCAGCCATCGAAGTTGTACAGCAGCAAAGTACTATAAAAGGAACAGTAGTAGATAGCCAAGGCGAACCGATAATTGGAGCAAGTGTACTTGCGGAAGGAACATCTAATGGTACAATTACCGATATTGACGGTGTATTTAGAATAAATGTACGTCCCGGTGCGAAATTGAAAGTATCTTTTATAGGTTATACCGATAAAAAAGTAGTAGCGAAAAATGACATGAAAGTCATTCTGGTAGAGGATGTGACAGCACTTGAAGAGGTGGAAATCGTAGCTTATGGTACGCAGAAGAAAGTGACCATGACAGGAGCTATCGCTAGTGTGAAGGGAGAAGAATTGACCCGTGTATCTGTAGGTTCGGTTTCCAATGTATTAGGAGGGCAGATGACAGGTTTGACTACCGTACAATATTCCGGTGAGCCGGGAGCGGATGCCGCTGAAATTTTTATTCGTGGTAAAGCTACTTGGGAAAATTCTTCACCGTTAATTCAGGTAGACGGTGTGGATCGTGAAAGTATGAGTGATATCGACCCGAATGAAATTGAATCCATTTCTATCTTGAAAGATGCTTCGGCAACAGCCGTATTTGGTATTCGTGGAGCAAATGGGGTCATTTTGATTACAACTAAACGAGGAAAGGAAGGAAAGGCGAAAATTTCGTTTACTACTTCTGCTTCTGTATTGATGCCTACAAAAATGGTAGAACAGGCAAGTTCCTATGACTATGCCCGTTTTCATAATCAAATGATGTCCGGTGATGGCAAATCTGCCTTATTTAGTGATGGCGTGATTCAAAAATTTGCAGATGGTTCCGATCCTATTCGTTTCCCAAATATACAATGGGCTGACTATATTATGAAAAGCTCTACGCTTCAGAGCCAGCATAATCTGAACATCTCGGGAGGAACAGATAAAGTACGTTATTTCATCTCTGCAGGTGCTTATACGCAAGGAGGACTTTTTAGTGAGTTTGATCTTCCTTATAATTTAAGCTATCAGTACCGTCGGTTTAACTATCGTACAAACTTGGATATGGATGTCACTAAAACGACTACTTTGTCATTCAATATTAGTGGTAATGTGAATAATTCAGATCAACCGCGTACGAGTCAGGGATCTTCCGGATTGATTAAAAATATGTATTATGCTACTCCTTTCTCCAGTCCGGGAATCATAGACGGAAAATTAGTAAATTCGAGCGATGAGACTTATTCAGACGGGCTGAAATTACCATTTACTGGAGGTACAGGTATGGGATATTATGGAAATGGATTCAGCCAGACCAGTAACAATTCGCTGAATGTAGATGTGATTCTGGATCAAAAAATGGACTTTTTGACTAAAGGACTTTCTTTTAAAGTGAAAGGATCTTATAACAGCTCATTTACAGTTAATAAAGTAGGTTCTGGTGGGTCTATTGCTACATACACTCCTGTATTGATGGATGACGGTAGTATTGCTTATCGTAAGTTTGGAGAGAATACGGATGTGAAGTATTCGTATACTACAGGTAAAGCGCGTAATTGGTATATGGAAGCCAGCTTTAATTATAATCGTACTTTTGGTGATCATACAGTGACAGCTTTATTCTTATATAATCAACAGAAAGAATATTATCCGAAAGTATATTCGGACATTCCTCATGGATATGTCGGATTAGTCGGACGTGTCACTTATGATTGGAAGAGCCGCTATATGGCAGAGTTTAATGTGGGGTATAACGGTTCGGAAAACTTTGCGTCCGATTTGCGCTTTTCTTATTTCCCGGCTGGTTCTATAGGTTGGGTGATGAGTGAAGAGAAGTTTTTCCGTCCTTTGAAGTCGGTGGTTAGCTTTTTGAAATTACGTGCCAGTGTCGGTTTAGTAGGTAACGATAATATTGGGGGATCGCGATTTATGTATATGGCTGATCCATATAATGTCGGTTTAGGTGATTTGGCGAATCGTGTAACAGCAAATGGAGGAGCAACTAACGCTTGGGGATATGGATTCGGTACAGATAATGGTACTGTTAGTCTAGGGGCACGTGAGGTAGCTAAGAATAATGCTGCTGTGACATGGGAAAAAGCTCTGAAACGGAACTATGGTGTTGATATTAACTTCCTTGATGACCGTCTGAAAACAACCTTTGAATATTATAAAGAACGTCGTAATGACATCCTTTTGCGTGACGGTACAGCTCCGGGAATGTTAGGGTTCATTACTCCCTATTCAAATTTAGGAAGTGTAGACAGTTGGGGCTGGGAACTTTCTTTAAAATGGAACGATAAGATTGGCGATAATTTCCGTTATTGGGCGGGTATTAACCTTTCTTATAATCAGAATGAGATTCTTGAAAAGAAGGAAGCCCCGCAGAATAATTTATATCAATATCAGAAGGGACACCGTATCGGTTCGCGTAGTCAATATGTTTTCTGGCGCTTCTATGATGAGGATACACCTGCGCTATATGAGCAGACATTTAATCGTCCGTTCCCCACTCACGAGAGTATTCTTCAAAATGGAGATGCAGTATATGTTGACTTGAATGGTGACCGTAAGATTGATGCAAATGATGCAAGTTATGACTATGGCTTTACAGACGATCCTGAATATATGCTAGGTATTAATTTAGGATTCAGTTGGAAGAATTTGGAAATAAGTACTCAATGGACAGGGGCCTGGAATGTAAGTCGTATGATTTCGGATGTATTTCGTCAACCGTTTTATTCATCTTCCAATAGCGAGCAGGGAGGATTGTTGGCATACCATTTAGATCATACATGGACACCGGAAAATCCGTCACAATCTTCGGAGTATCCGAGAGCTACCATTGATAATGCAAAGAATAATTATGCTACTTCCACTTTATATGAGAAAGATGCCAAATACTTGCGTTTGAAAACTCTTCAGGTGGCATACAATTTTCACTTCCCATTAATGAAGAAACTTGGACTGAATACATGTCAGTTGGCTTTTGCAGGATATAATTTGTGGACTATTACACCTTATTTGTGGGGTGATCCGGAGGCAAGAGCTACTAATGCACCTTCTTATCCATTGTCCAAGACTTATACGTTGAGCTTGAAATTAGGATTCTAAAATAGATAAAGGAAAGATACAATGAAATTACAAAATAAATGGTTCATCGGTGCAATGTTGGGAGCGGCGGTTTGTTTAGTTTCCACTTCATGTGTGGACGAAATTAAATTCGGAAACTCTTTTTTGGATAAGGCACCGGGCGGAAATGCTACTATTGACACAGTGTTCAATAGTGCGGAATATACGCGCCAATTTTTGAATACCTGTTACAGTAGACAGTATTACGGATTACCTTATAATACGGATAGTAACGGTAATATTCCTGATTCTTCCAGTCCTTATTTAGGAAAGAAGGATGCGCTAACAGACTGCTGGTCACTTTATTTTAGTGATGCGACTGTATATCAGCAGTATTATTTGGGTTCTCTCAATGCCAACTATGGCACGCGTGGTAATATTTTCCCATATACACGGGAAATGGTATGGGAAGTAGTGCGTTGGTGCTGGTTGCTAATGGAAAATATAGATAGAGTGCCGGGTATGGATAATGCTGAAAAAACTCAGTTGGTGGCAGAAGCTAAATGCTTGATTGCGGCGCGCTATTTTGATATGTTCCGTCATTATGGAGGTCTTCCATTGTTATATGCTTCATTCACCGGTACGGAGTCAGGTTATGAAATACCCCGTGCTACGGTAGAGGAGACTGTTAACTACATGATAAAGATGTTGGATGATGCTATCAATTCCGGCGGATTGGTGTGGGCTTATGCTGATGCCGATCTTGCTAGCAAGGCCGGACACTGGACAAAGGCTGGTGCGATGGCATTGAAATGCAAAATCTGGCAATTTGCCGCTTCTCCGTTGTTTAACGATGTCAACGGATATGCAGGAGGAAACTCAGAGGCTGAACAGCAACGTCTGGTATGGTACGGTGGCTATCGTGCGGAGCTTTGGGATAACTGTTTGAAGGCTTGTGAAGCATTCTTTAAAGAGCTGGAGAGTCAAGGCGGGTATAGCCTGAATAAGGCTTCGGAAGAAACACCGGAACAGTATCGTCAGGCATATCGTATGGGGTATATTCGTCAGAACAGCAAGGAAGTCTTACATTCTGTTCGCACGAATATGTCGGACGCTTTCAATTCAAGTTCTTATATGTGGCATTCTTGGGCTGTTCCGTCACTTTGCCGTACTGAATATCCGCCTACACAGGAATATGTGGAGATGTTCCCATGGGCCGACGGCACTCCGTTTGACTGGAAAAAGGCGGAAACAGAAGGTAAGTTGGATGAAATGTTCTTGACCGGAACATTTAAAAATGGAGAACAACTATTGTCGGAAATCGTATTAACTCGTGACCCTCGTCTGTATGAGCATTGCATGGTGAATGGACTACCGAAGATGTTAGACTGGAGTGCCGGAACGATGTCCGGTTTACCTTATGAATTGTGGGTCGGAGGATACGATGAAGGACAAAATGCGGCACTTGAATCTGGTAACTATGCGACCGGTTATAAAAATATGAAATATTATTTGGGAACTGAGTACCAACGTCAGTATACGCAGTGGGTTTATCTTCGCTTGTCTGATATTTATTTGACTTATGCGGAGGCCTTGCTTCAAGCCAAGAATGATCACCGGGGTGCTATTGACCAAATGAATATAGTACGTGCCCGCGTAGGATTGAAGAAAGATTTGGCGGAGTGTGTTACAGATAAGAATTTACTTTCTGACAAAGCAGCCTTATTGGAAGAATTGCTGTGCGAGCGTGTTCGGGAATTGGGGCTTGAAGATAGCCGTTACTTTGATCTTGTCCGTTACAAGCGTGCCGATCGTTTCGAGAAGCGCCTGCACGGGTTGCTCGCCTATCGTTTGGATGATACCGGTAATCGTATAACGGGAAATGCTAAATGGAATGAAGGAGATAAGAACAAGGGGGCATTGCAGCCTACTCGTTTTGAATATGAAAGGTTTGAGTTATCCAAGCCGGTCCGTCGGTGGTGGACATACGGATTTGATCCCAAATGGTATCTTTCTCCATTCCCGCAAACGGAAATTAACAAAGGATATGGATTGATTCAGAATCCGGGTTGGTAATGTGAGACAGCGAAATAGATTAAAACAATATTGAATATTGATTTATATGAGAAAAAATAAGATTCTGATACTGGCTTTACTGGTTTGTTTGAGCATTCCGGTCAGAGCACAGAATACAGACAACAACATTATAGGTATTGTTGTTGATAAATCGGGAAACCCAGTCTATGGAGCGTCCGTTAATGTGGAAGGTGGCGCAGTGGAGACCCGGGTTGAAACTGATAAAGATGGTAAATTCGAGATTGCGGTCGAGAAAGGACAACGTTTGAGTGTCGTTTCTGTCGACAAAGGCTCTACCACAGTTGTGGCAAAGACTGATGGTCCGATGACTATTGTGATGGGATATGCAGCTCAGACTATTGATGTGGGAGCTAACCGGACATTCAGTCGTCATGAATCAACAGCAGCTGTTTCTACCACCTATAACGAAGAGTTTAATAAGCGGTCTTCCCGGAATATATCCAATTCTTTATATGGATATGGATTGGGCCTTACTACTTTGCAGAATGCGGCCAGTACCGGGTTAATGGCAGATCCTACCTTTTATGTACGTGGTTTGCAGAGCTTGTCAAGTAGTACACCGCTTGTGCTGGTTGACGGTTTGGAACGAGACATGAGCTTGGTGAGCCCAGAAGAAGTAGAATCCGTTTCCATCCTGAAAGATGCCGCGGCTGTGGCATTGTACGGATACAAAGGGGTGAACGGTGCGATCTTGATTACTACAAAGCGTGGTAAGTACAAAACAAAAGAGATAACTTTTACGTATGATCATATCATTAACACTCAGTCTCGACGTCCGGAATTTGTAGATGCAGCTACGTATGCTTCTGCAGTGAATGAAGCGCGTGGATATGAAGGTTTGGGAGCTCGGTATACTCTGGAAGAAGTCGATGCTTTCCGTAATGGAGTAGGCAGTGGAGGAGCTTCCCGTATGTACCCTTATCTCTATCCTAATGTGAACTGGATTGATGAAACCTTTAAAGACAGAGGAGTTTCTAATAAATACACGATCGAATTCCGTGGAGGAGGAACAAAGTTCCGCTACTATACTATGGCGAATTTATTAACAGACAAAGGGTTTATCAAGACCCCGAATGCAAATGACGGATATTCTACACAGAATATGTATTCACGTGCTAATTTGCGTACAAATCTGGATATTGATTTAACCGCCACTACCAAATTGAAGTTGAATCTTCTCGGTACCTTGTCCGAATCTCGGATTCCGGGGGCTTCGGTTAACCTATGGGATATGATTTATTCGATTCCTTCTGCAGCTTTTCCGGTTCGTACGGAAGATGACAGTTGGGGAGGAAGTACTACTTGGGCGGGAACATCGAATCCTGTCGCACAATCGCAGGGAGCTGCTTATTCTAAAGGACACTCTCGCAGTTTGTTTGCCGACCTTACCTTGTCACAAGATTTATCTGGTTTGCTGAAAGGATTGGGAGCAAACTTTCGTTTAGCTTATGACAACTATTCCAATATTCTGGAAGACCATAGCAAGACTTATACGTATGCCGGTTATGCAACAAGCTGGACAACTAACGGTCCGTTTTATACTGCCATTTCAGGTGGCGAATCCAGTGAAATGGGTTCGGGTGCAGGTATTGACAACTGGGCGCGCCAATTTAACTTTGCAGGTAGTGTCGATTACAATCGCTCGTTTCGGAAGTGGGATGTGTATTCTCAATTCAAATGGGATTATGAGTATCGTGATTCATACGGATTGAACACTACTATTTATCGGCAAAATGTATCCTGGTATAATCATGTAGGTTTCTCTAATCGCTATTATTTGGATCTGGCATTGGTTGGCTCGGCCTCCAGTTTATTGGCACCGGGGCATAAATGGGCTTTCTCGCCTACCATTTCTGCTGCTTGGGTGCTTTCGGAAGAAAAATGGTTGAAAGATGTGTCTTGGGTGAACTTCCTGAAATTGCGCGCTTCGTTTGGAGTGATCAATGTTGATTATCTGCCTAAAGACGGAAGTACTACCGTATATGACTATTGGGATCAGATTTATACGACTACCGGTACGCAATATAAGTTTAACAGTAGTTACGACTCTGAATTCGGAAGTACTATTATCGGGCGCCTGGCAACTGCTAATTCGACACATGAGAAAGCGTATAAATACAATGTTGGTGTTGATGCCGTGTTGTTCAATGGACTGGACGTGACGGCAGAAGGCTATTACCAACGGAGAAAAGATATTTGGGTCTCTTCCGAAGGAAAATATACCGATGTGTTGGGCGTAGATGCTCCGTTCGAGAATGCCGGAATCGTTGATAGCTATGGCGTGGAACTAGGACTTAACTATACGAAACGGTTAGGAGATGTAGTGTTCAACCTTGGCGGTAATTTTGCTTGGAATAAGAATGAAATTAAGGAACAACTGGAAGAACCGCGTTTGTATAAGAATCTTGTGCAAACAGGAAATCGGTTGGGACAAGTATATGGAATGGTAGCTGAAGGTTTCTTCAAAGATAAAGAAGATATAGCAAACAGCCTTCCGCAAAACTTTAGTACGGTAGTGCCGGGAGACATAAAATATAAAGATGTGAATGGAGACGGAATCATTGATGCCAATGATAAAACAGCTATCGGTTATAGTACGACGGCTCCGGAAATTTATTATTCTTTCCATTTGGGAGCCGAATGGAAAGGGATTGGAGTAGATGTAATGTTTCAGGGAACAGGTAACTATTCTGCTGTCTTGAATACGAAGAGTATGTTTTGGCCGTTGATAAATAATACGACACTTTCTACTCATTATTATGAGAATCGTTGGACACCGGAAAATCAAAATGCCAAATATCCTCGTTTGAGTTCACAGAGTAATGCCAATAACTATCAGGCTAATACAGTTTGGTTGGCGGACCGGTCATTCTTGAAGTTACGTAACGCGGAGGTGTATTACAGATTTCCGGAAGAATGGATGAAGAAGACTAAGATATTGGGGAGTGCCAAGTTATATGTCAGAGGAACAGACTTGTTCTGTTCAGATCATATTGATGTGACAGATCCGGAATGTTATGGTGTAGCGACTCCGCTGAATAAGAGTGTAGTAGTCGGTGTTACGATTGGTTTTTAATCATAAAAACAAAGCGAAAGAATGAAACTGAAAAACATTATCTACGGAATGATGTGTGTAGCCGCACTCGGTTCCTGCTCAGATAAGATGGAATATCATGAGTACAATAATTATGATGAGGATTTTGTGAAGCTCAACTTCGGTAATGTAGGAGGGCTGATAACAAATATCTATTTGTCCATGGATGTGGACTTTGGAAACTATAGCGGGGCAATTCTTGGTTCTGCTACCGATGAGTCCGAATATGCTTATTCGGGAAATCAGATTGAAGACTTTTACAATGGTTCTTGGAGTCCGTCGAATGCTAAAAGTAGCATGTGGACGTCCTGTTATGAAGGGATAGCCAATTGTAATTTATATCTGGAGAAGTTTACCGGACTGACATTTCCCGAGTTGGCTTTGAACAGTGATTATGCACAACAGATGTTCCGCTATACCAATTACCAGTATGAGGTACGTTTCCTTCGTGCATATTTCTACTTTAACTTGGTACGGCAATATGGAGATGTGCCGTTTAGCGACCATATATTAACAGCCGAAGAATCGAATACGTTATCGCGCAGACCGGCACAGGAGATTTTTGATTATATCATAGCCGAATGTGATGATATTAAAGATAAGATTATCGTCGATTACAGTAAACTGGGAGATATGGCATTGCCTAGTAGTCCGGCGGAAACAGGACGTGCCAACCGTAAAACGGTATTGGCCTTGAAAGCTCGTGCAGCATTGTATGCGGCAAGTCCTTTATTTAATCCGACTGATAATAGAGAACTGTGGTATCGTGCAGCTAAAGCCAATAAGGAAATTTTAGATGACAGTAATGGGTTTGCTGAAAAGGCAAAACTCTTAGTGGAGGATTATTCATCACTTTGGAGCAAGGACAATTACAATGACGCTACTAATGAATTGATTTTTCTCCGTCGTGCCACTACTACCACTAATTCTTTTGAGGGATATAACTTCCCGGTAGGGTTGGAAAATTGTAAAGGTGGAAACTGTCCCACACAGACACTGGTGGATGCGTATGAGATGAAGGATACAGGGTTGCGTCCGGACGAGTTGGATAACTATGATCCTGCTAATCCTTATTATACCAACCGCGACCCTCGTTTCTATCTGACTATTGCCAAGAATGGGGACGAAAAGTGGCCTAACTGGAATACTGTTCCTCTGCAAACCTATCAGGGCGGACTAAATGCGGAGCCTTTGAGTGGCGGAACTCCGACTGGCTATTATCTGAAGAAGTATTGTCAGACGGCAGTAGACTTACGTGCCGGTACAGCTTCAAAGACCTATCATTCATGGATTACATTCCGTTTTGGAGAGTTCTATTTGAATTATGCGGAAGCTGTATATAAGTATCTGGGTAGTCCGTATGCAACGGATAATGAATTTACAACTTCGGCTGTGGATGCTATCAAAGTAGTTCGTACGCGTGCCGAGATGCCCGGATTCCCTCAAGGGATGACCAATGATGCTTTCTGGAAGAAATATCAGAATGAACGTATGGTAGAATTGGCCTTTGAAGGACATCGTTTTTGGGATGTACGTCGTTGGAAGGAGGGTGACAAACATTTCAAGAACATTGTTGAAATGAAGATTACGAAGAATGGGGATGATACTTATACGTATGAACGTAAGGTAAAAGAAAGAAGTTGGGATGATAAGATGTATTTCTTCCCGATTCCGCAGAGTGAAAAATCTAAGAATCCTAATTTGGAGCAGAATCCGGGGTGGTAACCCACAACCGGAATGCTGATGAATAGTGATAGGATATTCTTGCATAGAACGGATGTTTATAGAATAAAAAAACGAAAGAAATGAAGAAACATTATATAATACTGGGGCTGTTTTGTCTGCTGGCCATAGTTGCCTGCTCGGATAATGACCCCGTCGTTGAAGTGAACAATGGCAATCAGACGGAAGAGGAGTTGCCGCCTCTGCCTACTGAAGTTATAACGGGTAGCCGTGCAATGTGGGTTAGTTACGACCCGGCACCAAATGTTGACGCCAATAACTCTTCCGGCATATCATCCGCATTGATTAGCTGGAGATTACTGAAGACCGATCCGTCTAATGTTGCTTTTGATATTTATAAGTCGGTAGACGGCGAGACGGAAGTGAAATTGAATGAGAAACCTATTTCGAATACTACTTCTTGGGTGGATGCGGATATTGATGTATCAAAAACGAATGTATACCGGGTCACTCTTGCCAATCAGGCTGAAACGCTTTGCGATTATACCTTTACCTCTGAAATGGCAGAAAAGTTTTATCATGAGATTAGATTAAACATGAATGTACCCGATGCGTCGATTACATATTCTCCTGATGATATTCAGCTAGGTGACTTGGACGGTGACGGTGAATTGGAGATTGTGGTGAAGAGAGAACCGTATGATGGTGCCAACCAGGGGGGATGGAATAATGGTTCGACCTTGTTGGAAGCTTATAAGATGGATGGTACTTTTTTGTGGCAAATTGATTTGGGAATCAATATTCGTTCCGGTTCACATTATACTTCATATATTTTATACGATTTTGATGGAGATGGTTTATGTGAAATAGCTTTCCGCTCTTCAGAAGGTACAAAGTTTGGGGATGGTAAGGTCATTACCGATGCTTATGGTAATGTGAACGATTATCGAATTCGTCAGACTGACGCTGTGGGCTGGTATTCGGGAGCAAGTATTAATACAATTTGCGGTTTGATAATGGAAGGTCCCGAATATATCTCTATTTGCCGTGGATATGATGGACGTGAAATTACCCGGGTGGATAATATTCCTCGTGGTGGAAGTGGTTCAAAAGCGTCGCGTGCTAAATATTGGAGTGAATATTGGGGAGATGATTACGGAAACCGCATGGACCGTTTCTTTATCGGGGTGGCTTATCTGGATGGTATACCTGACGAAGCGACCGGAGTGAGAACAAGCAACCCCAGTCTGATCATCAGTAGAGGTATTTATCATAATTGGCAAGTATGGGCACTCGATTTGAAAGGGAATAAACTGGAAACCCGTTGGAAGTTTGATACAGCCGAACATTCTTCAAAATGGTTGTCCATGTGTTCGCATAGTTTTCGTGTAGCGGACTTGGACGATGATGGAAAAGATGAAATCTTGTATGGTTCTGCGGCTATAGATGATGATGGAAGCGAATTGTGGTGTACCGGAAACGGTCATGGTGACTGTTTATGTGTTGGCAAATTTATAAAAGACCGTTCAGGATTGCAAATTGTTGCTTCATTTGAAGAACCGGGCAATTATAATGGACAAGGACACGGTTATGGATGTCAAGTGATTGATGCAAGAGATGGTGGCTTGATTACCGGCCATGGAGCGGGTTCGACTACTGATGTCGGTCGTTGTATTGTGGCAGATATCGATCCGGATAGCCCGAATTTTGAGTACTGGTCTTCTTTGCAGGAAGGGGTATTCAGTTGTAGTGGCAGTGGATTGGTATCCAGTACATATCCTACAGGTATTGGTGGTGGAGTTTTGTATAATGTAGCCATTTATTGGAGCGGGCAGCCGACAAGAGAAATGCTGGACCGTGCTTGTGTCGTGAGCTATAAAGAGAACCCTGATGTAAACAAGACGAATAAGACTCGTTTGGTATATTTTGGAACTTACGGTAGCAATGACGGTAACCATAGCACCAAATACAATCCTTGTTACTATGGTGATTTTCTCGGTGACTATCGTGAAGAAGTAATAATGGGTTCAAGTGACATGAAATCTATTTATATATTCTCCACGAATCATCCTACCGAATTCCGTCTTCCTCACTTGATGACCGATCATAATTATGATATGTCTCAAGCGATGCAGAATATGGGATATAACCAGGGAACTAACTTAGGTTACTATGTAGGTGCTGAAACTTTGAAAAAAGCAGAATAAAAAGGTTTTTGAATAAGAAATCTCTTATTTGATATGAGTTTGTTGAAAAAGAACAATCCGGCTAACTGTCGGGTTGTTCTTTTTTTCATAGTTGAACGAATCGCCATATATATGGATAATATTCTATTTCTTAATTGATCGGCTCTCCCTACCTTTGTAAGGTGAGATAGCAAATATACATATGAAAAAACTCTTTATCCTTTTGTTCCTCTTCATCACTTTAGGAACAAACGCACAAAACAATAAAGTTTCCGGCCTCAACGCCCGCCAGTTTCATAAATATTGGAAGGTAGAGTCGGAATCTCCGGATTATAAAGTGACATTTCAGGGTGATACCGCTGAAATACTGTCTCCTAAAGGCCTTACCTTATGGAGGAAAGAAAAGATGAGCGGACGGGTAACCATTGAATATGATGCGTGTGTAGTTGTAGAAAAAGAAGGAGACCGTTTGAGTGACCTGAATTGCTTTTGGATGGCTTCGGACCCCAAACATCCTGATAATATATGGAAACGTGAGAAGTGGCGTAGCGGAATCTTTCTGAATTGTTATTCTTTGCAACTCTATTACATGGGATATGGTGGAAATTATAACTCTACTACACGCTTCCGTCGTTATGACGGCAATGAAGCAGAAATCACAGATCCCAAAGTACGTCCTGCCATACTGAAAGAATATACAGATACCGAACATTTGCTAAAAGCGAACCACTGGTATCACATTAAGATAACAAATGAAAATAATAGGGTTAGTTATTACATAGACGGCAAGCGACTGGTGGACTTCCGCGATGCCGAACCTCTGACAGAAGGATGGTTCGGCTTTCGCACCACCTTATCCCGTACCCGCATTACAAACTTTCGCTATGAATGTTTACCACCCCAAACGTCTACTGTTCCTTTACATTGGATAGGCAATACTCCTGAACAAGACAAAGCTGTAAGCTTCGGAGTTCCTTTTGATGAAGGCTACCTATTTCCTGAAACTTCATTGCGACTAAAAACAGATAGAAATCAAGAGATTCCGGTAGATACTTGGCCATTGGCTTACTGGCCGGATGGTTCCGTGAAATGGAGCGGAGTTGCCGGAGTCATTTCTGCCGGAACAGAAAGACTGACATTAGAAAAAGCCCCCCGGAAAGCAAAAATTATCAATAAACAGCCTAATGCTTCTATTGCAATCACTGAAACGCCTGAAAATATTCAAATTGAAACAGGGCTGATTTCCGTATTTATTCCCCGACACGGAGATTTCCTGATTGATAGCCTATTGTATAAAGGAACTAAAGTAGGAGAGAAAGCGCGTCTGATTTGTAATACTCAAAGCGAGCCGATTCAAGAAAATACATCTCAAATATCTTTTACTCATTACATAGGGGAAATAAAATCAGTAACCATAGAACGTCTGGGCTCTGTACGGGCACTTGTAAAGTTGGAAGGGATACATCGGAACAGGAATAAGGAGATTGATACGAATCACTCTGAAGGGAAAGGGAATTATGCGAATAACTCTGATATGAACAAACGGAATAACCGTGAGTGGCTTCCTTTTGTGGTACGTCTCTACTTTTATGGTGGCAGTGAACAGATCAAAATGGTACATAGTTTCGTCTATGACGGAGATCAGAAGAAAGATTTCATTCGTAGTTTAGGTATCCGTTTCGACGTTCCTATGCGTGAAGCTCTGTATAATCGTCATATTGCTTTCTCGTGTGCAGATGGAGGAGTGTGGAGCGAGCCGGTACAACCATTGGTAGGGCGTCGCATACTCACTTTAAATAAGGCAGATAATAAGAAAAATAGTAATGAAAAGAAGGACGCACAACAGAAGCCAACAGATGAACCCTCCCTGCAACAGCAGCAAATGGAAGGCAAACGTATTCCGCCTTATGAATCTTTCGATGAAAAGAACCGCTCTCTGCTCGATAACTGGGCTTCATGGAATGACTACCGTCTGTCTCAACTCACTGCCGATGCTTTCTCCATTCGTAAACGTGCCAATAACGATAATCCCTGGATAGGAACCTTTTCCGGCACACGTAGCGATGGATATATTTTTGTCGGAGATATTACCGGAGGATTAGGACTTTGTATGCATGACTTTTGGCAGTCTTATCCCTCTTCTATTGAAATTTCAGACGCACGAACCCCGGTAGCTACCCTTACCGCCTGGTTGTGGAGTCCGGAGTCCGAGCCTATGGATTTACGGCATTATGATCGTATAGCTCATGACCTGAATGCCAGCTATGAAGATGTCCAGGAAGGTATGAGCACGCCATACGGCATTGCCCGTACAACTACGTTGACACTGATCCCACAAAGTGGCTATGCCGGAAAAAAGGCTTTTGCTGATTATGCCAAACAATTTTCTAGCCCTAGTCTGTTAATGCCAACCCCGAATTATCTTCATGCCCGCCAGGCTTTCGGGATATGGAGTCTCCCCGACCGTACTACTCCATTCCGTACTCGTGTAGAAGACCGCTTGGATGCTTACATTGACTTCTATCAGAAAGCAATCGAACAAAACAAGTGGTACGGTTTCTGGAATTATGGTGATGTGATGCACGCTTATGACCCTGTTCGTCATACCTGGCGTTACGATGTCGGAGGATTTGCCTGGGACAATACGGAACTGGCTTCTAATATGTGGCTATGGTATAATTTCCTGCGTACCGGGCGTATTGATATTTGGCGTATGGCAGAAGCTATGACGCGTCATACAGGCGAAGTGGATGTCTATCATATCGGTCCCAATGCCGGATTAGGCAGTCGGCATAATGTAAGTCATTGGGGATGCGGAGCTAAAGAAGCGCGAATCAGCCAGGCCGCCTGGAACCGTTTCTACTATTACCTTACTACAGACGAACGTTGCGGTGATTTAATGACTGAAGTGAAGGATGCCGACCACAAACTCTATGACTTGGACCCTATGCGCCTGGCCCAACCTCGCAGTGAATATCCTTGTACCGCTCCCGCCCGTTTGCGTATCGGTCCCGACTGGCTGGCTTATGCCGGTAATTGGATGACAGAATGGGAGCGCACAGGTAACACTGCTTATCGTGATAAAATAATAGCAGGAATGAAAAGCATTGCCGTCCTGCCTAACCGCCTCTTTACCGGCCCCAAAGCTCTAGGATTTGATCCGTCAACAGGAATCATCACAACCGAATGTGACCCCAAATTGGAAACAACCAACCATTTAATGACGATCATGGGCGGATTTGAGATAGCCAATGAAATGATGCGTATGATTGATATACCCGAATGGAAAGACGCCTGGCTTGATCATGCTGCACGTTACAAGAAGAAAGCATGGGAACTTAGCCATAGCCGTTTTCGTGTCTCCCATCTGATGGCTTACGCAGCTTATCACTTGCGCAATACCCAAATGGCTGAAGAAGCCTGGAAAGATTTGTTTACCCGGTTGGAACATACACCTGCACCGCCTTTCCGCATCACTACCATACTTCCGCCGGAAGTACCGTCTCCATTAGATGAATGTACGAGCATTAGCACGAATGATGCTGCTCTTTGGAGCTTGGATGCTATTTATATGCAGGAAGTTATTCCGAAGGATGAATAGCAGAAGCATTTATTTCTTCACATTTCACCATATCCCAACCTTGGAACTGAATTAATAATAGGTGAAGTGTCGTTCCAGTAGCCAGTTTCTGCACAACTTTATCCTTACTGTATCGCAACAGTTGCTGTCTTCCTTCTTCTGCTTGGGCTTCAAGTTCAGCATTGGTAGCTGTACGTGTAGCGTATTTCAACTCCAGAATATAGCTGTGTTCTATATCGGAATAACGCATTTTGTCCGGCAATAGGAAGAAGTCACAATAGCCATAGTTCATTTCCAGTTCCGGCTGTACGAGATAATAAGAAGCAATGGCAAGATAGGCTTTTAGGAAACCTTGCAGGTTTCTTTCCCCTTCTATCGCATCTCGTATGGAAGAGTTCTCCCGATAGGCACGGGCGATGGTTTCGAAGAATGGTTGCCAATGACCATCGAAGGCGAAATCATCTATCAAGTCTTTCAGATGTGAAAGATTCAGGGTATGGGCCTGTTGATAGTAGTCGCGCAAGAATCCAAGGTACTGCTCGCGCACACAATTGTTAGGTATGCACATTTTCAGACGGTCGCCACGGGTGCCGCACATGGTAAGTAAACCATAATAATAGAGCAGGCTTCGGAAGTTCTCTATATCTGCTATCTTTTCTGACGGGAACGAAGTATGTAAGTCTACCAGTATTTCACCTTTTGCCGCAATTTCTTCGATAGTACTCATGCGGCTTCCCTCATGGGTGTTGTCGTGGTCAATGCGTGCCAGCATTTTCAGTTTACTGTAATCCGTACGGATATTCTTGTCTACCATATTTTCGGGTGGACGGTGAAAATCAATTTGGTTACGTAAATAGTATAAAGTCATATCGCAATTAAACACACGGTCGTTGTCCAAAGATGTTCTGGCGAAGCAATAATTGTCATACCACGGTTTCATTTCTGTAATCATCGCTTCTACATCACCGACCAGCTTTCCATTTTGTTGGTAATAACGGAGCATTTCACGTACTTCAGTTTCATCAAATCCTATCATGGCATTAAAACGGGAATCAGTCGATATATTCCAGTCAATATTATACCCGCTAGATAAATCATCCAGTGTGATAGGGCTGACTCCCATTAGGAAAATTCGGTCAAACATACCTTTGAACTGCTTGAAGTATTCACGGTAGAAGCCGCTGGCATGAGTCAGGTCATGGAACATTTTCTGTCCGTGTTCGCTCAATATGACGTTGGTAAAGTTGTCATATTCGTCAATTATCAGATAGAGAGGATATCCTTTTTCTTTAGCCTTTACTTCTATATATGATAATTTTGCTTTAGCGCTTTCAATGCTTTCTACTGTTGACTTGAAATCTTCATCATAATAAGATGCGTATGCATGGGCAAACTGGTTGATGATGATACTGCAATATTCATTAAAGCTACTCATCAAATCTGCTCCCGGCAGTGAGCAGCCTGCTTTTGAGAAGTCGAAGAAAAGGACTTGGAAACTGTTATGTTGTTTGGTTGGACGGCTTCCTATCCATAAGTCACCGAAATACTTGTCGAAGTTATCCTTCTGTATTATGTCGTAATAAGTACGCATCATGCTTAGGAATAAGCTTTTTCCGAAACGTCTCGGACGAATAAGGAAAAGGTAACTGGGCATTTCCTCGATAAGGGGCAGATACATGGTTTTATCGACGAAATAGAAGTTTTCGTTCCGCATCCGGTTGAAGTCGGATATTCCGTATGGTATTCCTTTCACTTGGCTCATATTGGCAGGCTTTTAATTTGTACAGGCAAAGTTAATCTATTCCGTGGAATAAATCAATGATTTGCGACTGTATTATGTTGGATACGAACATTCATTTTTCCCTTGAATGGGGATGAACATATCCTGTCCAGATGTTCTGTTTTTAAGATTATATTAGAAAATAACCGTTGCGAAATTGATGAATCAGAGAAAAAACTGCATAAATAAGTGCAATAATATGCAAAAATATAGGCGAAAAGTGAATAATATCAGACAGAATATGCGTCTTTTCTAACGGAAAAAGAGTTCGTTAGGTTTAAACCAACAGGGTGATCCTCACCGATGAACG
>OIFB01000135.1_pt1 | contig 19175 bp, 10 predicted proteins | sample 1581931 | NCBI WGS metagenome assembly OIFB01 (sample SAMN04414075, study PRJEB24778) | human gut metagenome | material: faecal | host: Homo sapiens
GTCCATGCTTTTTCATAAGCTGATGCCCTTCTCGCAAAGAACATATAACCTGCGAATTGCTTTCATAATCACATCCCATTCCAAATCAGAAGCATAAGAAAACTTTTTACGGTATGCCTCCCAAAGTTTTTGCATAACCGAATCATTTTCCACTTCGTCAAAAACTTCTTCAGCCTGGTTAAGATACTTCTCCGATCCCCGTTTATGAGCAGTTGCCAGAAGCGCATCATGTAAAATTTTCGGGTTCAGCGTGGTTCCATGCAGCTGTTCTAAAATGTAAATATCGTAGAAATCTCTCATGCGGGTATTGGTTGTGGTTCTGGTAATAATGGTTTCCAGTTTTTCTGCCAGCACAGTTTCTAAATTATAAGCCCAAATATCAATGGAGCGATCTTCCAGCATAAGTTTGAATGAATACCGAACCTCTCTTGGAGTGATTGCATCTCCCGTAGAAATATCAATTTTCAAAGGGGTCACTACACCATCGAATGTTGTACTCATGCTGACACGAATCCCCGGATACTCTGCTTCATCCATAATCTCCGAAATACTTTTCAGCTGAAATTTAACACCATCATCAATCGGAACAGTTACGATTGATGAAATTAGATTCTCAATATCCTCCACATTAACATTAGCTCCTTTTATGGTTGCATCCAAATCCATCGTAGAGCGGGCATCCAATCCAACCATAGCCGCTACCAACATACCACCCTTTAAGATAAACTTATCACGATACTCAGAAAGAGAAATACGCTCCAAAAAACGCTCCATCATGTAGTTCCTCATTAAAATCTGAGCATCTGCGGATTTTTCTCTGGAAAGGTTTCGTATTAAATCTTTAAGCTGCCTTGCTGTTTTTATCATAAAAGTACCTCCAAATACTGTCGTAAAATTTTTTCCACCTTGAACATCCCGGCATATTGCATTAAAGCTCGCAGGTTCTTATCTTTTCTACGGGCATACGCTTTCAGTGCTCCCTGAAAGGTCTGAATTTCAATTCTGCTACGGCTTCTGAGCAAATCACAGATCGTTCGCTCCATATCATAAACCGGCACAGTATGCCCGAACGGAGTTTTCGCTGTTGTAAGTCCTACATCATGTAAGTCTGCTTTAATCGTAAAAACTTGAATGCCTTCTGCTTTCATTTTGCTTGGATTGCATCCAGTTTTGACCGTAACTGTATATTCTATTGGTTCACGATCTGTCAGATCGTGAAAAAATAACGCTGTTTCATGTGAAAATACTGCCTGTTCAAATCGCAAATGAAGCAGATACATGGCATCCACCCAGGAATCTTTCGACAGATAAATCCCATGTGCGACTCTATCCAAATCTCGTGAACGCACATAATCATAAAATACCGGCTTTGAAATTCCAGAAGATACGACCTGCGATGTTCGCAGCATTCCTTCTTGTTCTGTTAGCATCTGATCCAGCTGTTCAAATTGTCCCATCATGTCACTTCCTTTCGTGCTAATATTATATTCAATATTAGTTCAAAAGTAAAGTCGTGGATATATAGTTTCTCTTTCCAAATTTAACAGACGGTGTTTGGCATTTTGTGGCTTTGCGTATTTTTTATCCATAAACCCAATCCTGAATGGCAAATTTCAAACTCTGCACCTTACCCATCAGCCAGATTGCAGCCAACGGCAGCCCCATAGGGCTAATCAAAAATGCCATAACCAGCAAAATCACACCATTTTGCGGGGAATAGGTAATAAGCACAGCCACGCCAAGCAGAGCAATTACAGTGCTGAGCAGACCAAGCACCAGACCGGATATGTAGATCAGCCCCGTGCAGAGCCAGACAAAAAGCGTCAACACCAAAATGACCGGTGCAGTTATAATCATCAAAAGCCCTTTCAAAATCTTCATGTCATTTCCTCCTTGCAGCGTTCTTGGTATCTTTTCTAATCATATTATCCGGCATGGGCAGGCAAAAGACAAGGATACCGATAAAAAGAAAAAGCGGAGAGAGGAGCAGCGAAGTAATGCCGTTCCTCCCTCCGCAAATGGAGTATCTATCCCTGTTATAAAAGTTCGGAAAGCTGGGTAAGGATTTCCTCTACGCCCTCCCATAACTGTTCCTGCCGCTGGGATATATCCTCCAAGTCAGCATCATAAACCCGCCCAGTCTCATGCACTTTACGGGTCAGCTGGTTTAAGTTGTTGCTGCTCCGGCGCAGCAGGGATACCAGTTCTTTCAGTTCCGGCAAATCCAGCTGCACCACATAGCCGTCCACAGCCATTTTCCGCAGATAGGCGCTCAGGTTTTTTGTCCCAAACTGTGCCATTTTCTGCTGAATCAACTCCATTTCATCAGCGGATACCCAAAACAGAACCGGCACATCCCGCTTGCGCTTGGGGCTGCTCATCGCTCCGGCTCCTGTTTCTTCGGGGCGGCAGGCTTATGGGCAGGCAGTTCCTGCTTGAGCTTATCCCGTACAGAGGGGCGGGACGGTTGTATCTTTTCTCCCTGAGTACGGCTGCGCTGCTGTTCTTCTCGCACCAGATCAATAAAGCCATCCAGCACAGCAGGGTGGCTGTTTAAGGCATAACCACAACGGACGGTTTCGGTATTATCGTTAGGAATGGTCTTGGCCCATTCTTTGTTGCGTCGGGAGTAACGCCCATCCCAGTCCTGAAGCTGGACCGTGTTAGACAGAACCATGGACACACGCTCCATGCCATAGGTCTCGATCACACCCTTTGCCGCATCGTGGCTGAGATACATTCCGTCGAAGTGCTCCCGCACCGCCGCTTCAATAGATTCCTTGCATTGGCGATTTACATTGTTGGAAGCTCGGTACTGCTCCAGCTCCCCATGTTCTCTCGCATAGGCAGCTGAATGGGGATAGATCGGTGTTGTTCGCAGTTCCTCTTTAGCTCTGCACACATCGTCGGCACGGTTCTCAATGCTGTCCCGGATCACATCCATGTGACCGGTCTCCAGCTTTTCAAAGTAGCGGTACACATCCGCCAGCGGCGAAGAAGATTCCAAAAGTGCCTTGGCCTGGGCGTCGGTCAGCTCCAGCTCCTCCATTGCCATCACAATATCCTCACGGACAGTATATTCATAGGTGTGGTGCAGGATTTCTTCCGGGGGGCGGCTTTTCAGCCAGTCCCTGTATTTTTCCTGCTCAGCAGCCATCTTTTCATAAAGAGCCGTATTCAGATCGTTGGTATTCATGTTATCGCACCTCCTCATGCTGTTTTGGTTTCTTGTCTGTACTGCGGGGCGGCACCGGGCGTTTCAGATGATCCAGCACCGAAGGCCGTGTGCTTTTGGCAACAACAGCCTCGGCGTGTGCCTGTCCCTTTCCGTCGATGTTGAGCAAAGTATCCAGCTCCACCAGACGGGCGTTTTTGCTTCTCAGTTCTTCTTCATAAAGGAATGGCTTTCCGACTTCCTCCTTTGCCGCAGCCTGCTGCTGATAGAGGTTATCCAGCTGGGCCTTTGCCGCCTCTAGACGCTGAGGCATCTGGGCGAGGGCATTGTCGATACGGGTAAGATTTCCGCGAGGGTCTGTACCAAGGGTTGCCCGGTGGGTCATCTGTCCTTTTAGCAGGAGCGTATATTCCTGTTTCCAAGCGGAAAATTCCACAGACATGGCATAGCCCCGGTAGCTGCCGATCTGCACCGGATCGGAGGTTTTGACCTCCTTGCAGGCATCCAAAAGGGCAGCACCGGCGTTCTCCTTATCGGTCAGCAGATCTCCACGAATCTCCATACCGGCAAAGCCGTCCTCCGGGTGCGGGTGAGCTGCCAAAACCTCCAGGTCAGATTCAAAGCCTTTGATAAAGCCCTTGTGCTTTTCAATCTCCTCCGGGAAATATTTGAGCAACTGATCCTCCAAGCGGTACTGCTTACTCTGGTGGTCGGCTTTCATCAGCTTCAGGCGGGATACCTCCACATCCAAATCCATACGCTCTTTGATACGGGGGTCTCCGGCACACAAAGCCTTGATCTCTGCAAAACTGAGGGCGGTTTCATCCACATCATCGCAGGAGCGCACCGGCGATTTAGAAGTCATGATCTGACTGATGAATTTTTGCTTATTCTCCACCGTCTGCCAGAGGTATGCGTCAAAGGTTCCTTCGGTCACATAGCGGTACACATGGACAAGAGAATTCTGGTTGCCCTGGCGCTCGATACGGCCCTTGCGCTGGGCAAGGTCTCCCGGTCTCCACGGACAGTCCAGGTCATGAAGTGCCACCAGACGGTCCTGCACATTGGTGCCTGCGCCCATCTTGGCGGTGCTGCCCAAAAGGACACGCACCTGGCCGGTACGGACTTTAGAGAACAGCTCCTTTTTCCGCACTTCGGTATTGGCTTCATGGATAAAAGCGATCTGGTCGGCAGGCATTCCCTGAGCAATGAGTTTCTGACGAATATCGTCATACACCGTAAAGGCCGGTTCCTGCTCCGGCAGAGGCACAGTGCCTTCCAATGCGTGAAGCAGTGGATTATCCAGCGTTTTCGCCGCCTTGCTTGCAGGAGCTTTTGCCTGTGGTGTAGAAATGTCGCAGAACACCAGCTGGGTCAGCTTGTCAGCTTTGCCGTCCCGCCAGATCTGCATGATGTTGTCCACGCACTGATTGACCTTTGTTCCGGGTTCGTCCGGCAGCATCTGGTTGACGATCCTCTGGTCAAGCCCCAGCTTACGGCCATCCGAGGTAATCTTGAGCATGTTATCCTGGGATGGGTCAACAGTTCCGCTGTGTACCAGCGATGCACGCTCCGAAAGAGCTTTGACCATTTCCTGCTGATGTTCGGTAGGCTGCGCCACGATGTTGTGGTATTCCACTTCCGGGGTAGGCAGATTCAGCTGGTCGGCAGTCTTAATGTCAGCCACTTCTTTGAACAGGTTCATCAGCTCCGGCAGGTTAAAGAACTTGCTGAATCTCGTTCTTGCCCGGTAGCCGGTTCCCTCCGGTGCCAGCTCCAATGCTGTGACGGTCTCCCCAAATCGGGAAGCCCAGCAGTCGAAGTGGGTCATGTTCAGTTCTTGCAGGCGTTCATATTGAAGATAACGCTGCATGGTGTAAAGCTCGGTCATGGAGTTGCTGACCGGTGTGCCGGTGGCAAAGATCACGCCACGGTTTCCGGTGATCTCATCCATATAGCGGCACTTGGCAAACATATCGGAGGATTTCTGCGCATCCGATGTGGAAAGACCAGCCACATTCCGCATTTTTGTGTATAAAAACAGGTTCTTGTAGTTGTGGGCCTCGTCCACAAACAAACGGTCCACCCCCAGCTGCTCGAAGGTTACTACATCGTCTTTTCGCCCCTCGGCTTGCAGCTTTTCCAGTCTGGCTTCCAGAGACTTTCTGGTACGCTCCAGCTGCTTGACGGTAAAACGCTCGCCGCCGCTGGCCTGCACCTCTGCGATGCCCTCGGTGATCTCGTCGATCTGCTCATAGAGAAGCCGTTCCTGACGCTCCCGGCTGATGGGGATACGCTCAAACTGGCTGTGTCCCATGATGATGGCGTCGTAGTCACCGGTCGCAATACGGGCGCAGAACTTTTTGCGGTTATGGGTCTCAAAGTCCTTTTTGGTGGTGACTAAGATGTTGGCAGAAGGATAGAGGCGCAGAAACTCCGACGCCCACTGCTCGGTCAGGTGGTTGGGAACCACAAAGAGAGATTTCTGGCACAAGCCCAGGCGTTTGGCTTCCATCGCAGCAGCTACCATCTCAAAAGTTTTGCCTGCGCCTACTTCATGTGCCAACAGGGTATTTCCTCCATACAGCACATGGGCGATAGCGCTTTTCTGGTGTTCCCGCAGGGTAATGGCCGGGTTCATGCCGCCAAAAGTGATATGGCTGCCATCATACTCGCGGGGACGGGTAGAGTTCATTTCTTCGTTATACTGGCGCACCAAAGTCTGGCGGCGCTCCGGGTCTCTCCAGATCCAGTCCCTAAAGGCTTCCCGGATCGCCTGCTGTTTTTGAGCAGCCAGGGTGGTCTCCTTGGCGTTCAGCACGCGGCGCTCTTTTCCGTCTGCGTCCTCTATGGTGTCATAGATACGGACATCCCGCAGGTTTAAGGAATCCTCCAGAATCTTGTAGGCGTTGGCGCGGCTGGTCCCATAGGTGGTATAAGCTGCCACATCGTTGTAGGATACGGAAGATTTCCCCTTGATCTGCCATTCAGCAGTAAAGGAGGAATAGTTGACCTCGATACTGCGCTGGAGATAAAACGGGGTGTTGAAGGTCTCGTACATAAACTGCTGGATGTACTCTTTGTCGATCCAGGTAGCGCCCAGACGCACCTCGATCTCCGACGCATCCAGGTCTTTGGGCTGGGCGGCGGTAAGGGCTTCCACATTGACTGCATAAACCTGGTCCTGCTGTGCCGCCCGCTGCGCCTGGCGCAGTTTGCGGCGTACATTGCCGGAAAGGTATTCATCAGCAGTCACATAATGGGGCGATCCGTCCTGCTCCAACTTTCCCGGTACACGAAAGATCACGCCTTGCAGTTCTCCGGCCAGTTCTTCTTTGGTTTTTCCGGTAAGCTGGCTCATATAGCCCATATCCACGCAGGCTTTTTCCGAGATGGACACCGCCAGTGCTTCGCTTGCCGTATCCACCACAGCCACCGCCTGATGGGGCTTGATGGTCCGTTTGGTGAACATATCCGCCTTGCGCTCCAGCTTTCCGTCCTCGTCGATGACTTCCAGCGCACAGAGCAGGTAATAGGAAGAATCATCTGCATAGGCCAGCCGGTTTGCACGGTCGTTGATGAGACCGTATTTGGCAGAAAAGCTGTCATAGAGTCGGTTCAGTTCCGCCTGTTTTTGGGTAATGGTGCTGTCTGGAACCGCTGCATCCATCTGAAGGTCGATCAGTTCCTGCACACAATCACGCAGTCCCACAAGACCTTTCACGCGGGCTTCGGCGGTGGCGTTGAGGTCAGGGCGCACCATGCGGCTGTTTTCCCGGTAGTACACCTGCCCGTCTACAATGGCATAGGAATAGTTCTTCACATTGGGGTCGGCAGGAATGGAGGTGTCAATGGCTTCGCCCTCGCCCAGCTCCGGCAGCTCTGCCTCCTGATAAGTCCCATGAATGTACTTCACAGCATCATGCAGCTGGTCGGAAAGCTCCAGTCCCTCGATAGGGTTCACGGTGTAATCCATACCATGAGCAGTGCTTACCGGCTCCTGTCTGCCCAGCACCATTTCCGGGTGGTCGATAAAATACCGGTTGATGGCAAACCCATCCTCCGTTTGTCCGATCTGGGTCCATTCCGGCACGATGTCCAGCGGGCGGTCCCGTTTTTGGAGGAAGATGATGTCCGATACCACCTCGGCACCGGCATTCTTTTTGAACGCGTCATTAGGCAGACGGATAGCTCCCAGCAGCTCGGCACGCTGGGCAAGATAGCGGCGCACGGTGGAATCCTTGGCGTCCATGGTATATCGAGAGGTCACAAAAGCTACCACACCGCCGGGACGCACCTGATCCAGTGCTTTGGCAAAAAAATAGTTATGAATACTGAAATTCAGCTTGTTGTAGGCTTTGTCATTGACCTGATACTGACCGAAAGGCACATTGCCGATGGCAAGGTCAAAGAAGTCACGCCTGTCGGTGGTCTCAAAGCCGCCTACTGTGATGTCCGCCTTGGGATAGAGCTGCTTTGCGATGCGCCCGGAAACAGGGTCCAGCTCCACGCCGTACAAATGGCTGTTTCGCATTTTCTCCGGCAGCATACCAAAGAAATTGCCCACACCCATAGACGGCTCCAGAATATTTCCGGTCTCAAATCCCATACGGTCCACCGCTTCATAGATGGCCTGAATGACCGTAGGGCTGGTGTAGTGGGCGTTGAGGGTAGAGCTTCTGGCGGCGGCATATTCCTCCGGGGTCAGCAGCTCTTTCAGCTGGGCATACTCGGAAGCCCATGCCGGTTTCTCCGGGTCAAAGGCATCAGAAAGACCGCCCCAGCCCACATAGCGGGATAGGACTTCCTGTTGTTCCGGGCTTGCCTGCTGTCCGGCAGCTTCCAGCTCTTTCAGCAAACGAATGGCATTGATATTTGCCTGGAACTTGGCTTTCGGACCGCCTTCGCCCAGGTGGTCGTCGGTGATACGGAAATTCTCAGCGGTGCGGCGCAGGTTGTCCTTATATTCCTCATAAGATGCTTCCTCGGCAGCTTTGGCATTGGGGAAGGTCTGCCACTGGCCATTGACCTGAATGGAAACCGGGTGTTCGTCCAGCACTTCCTCAAAGGTTTTCTCCGGCTCAGTCACAGGGGCTGGTGGCTCCGGCTCCTCGATATGCAGTCGTTCCACCACCACATCATAAGGCAGATTGTTCTTATCGCCCGGATAGACGGCCATGGTCTCGGAATGGAAGGTCGGGGATTCGGCAGACGGTTGGGGCTGTTCCTGTCCAAAGCCATCCATCTGACGGGCGTACATCCCGCGCAGCAAAGGTGCAACCTCATCCCAGCGGAAATACAGCATAGCCAGACGCTTTTCCTCTGCATCCATGACTTCCAGCTCTATGCCCTGTGCCGTGGTACGGTAATCGGCAATATCGCCAGTCTCCAGATTCAGTGTCTCGATCTCACCGGAATAGGCTCTGCTCAGCCAGTAGGCGATCTCGCTGTTGCTCCTGCCGGATTGCAGCAGCGTGGAAATCTGCTTTTTATCCGCTTCATCCATCAGTCCATGAGCCAATACATCCCGCAAGTCCTGATCTGCCTTGTCCGGGTCAATGGGAAGAAGCTCGGTATAGTAAGCATTGCGGCGGTCTGCCCGAAGCAACTGCTCGAACTGTTCTTTGCGCTCTGCCCGATAGATGGGATATACCATGCCGGTGGGCAGAAGCTGTACGGTGTCATCCCTCAGCTCGGTGATCTGATAGGCGTCATTCTCGATATACACGGTATCACCCACGGCATAAACCGGGGCGGCAGGGTCATAGGAAGTCCTTTGCGGAGTCGGGCGGCGAACTGCATCATATTCCTCATCGGAAATGGAAACCTCGGAAGTCTGTTCTGTCTCGGCAGCTGCAATCTGCTCGGCATCCGACATCACCTGTTGGATAAACGGGTCATTGTCCAGTTTTTCCGGGTCTGCCACCTGTCCGTTGACGATCCCTCTTTCCTCCAGGGCTTCCCGGATGGCGATAGGGTCGATATTGTCAAAACGATCCTGTTCTTCTTCGGTATAGAACCGGTCCTCCTGAATCAGCTGGGCAAGCCTGCGCTGTACCTTCGGCCAGGGCAGCTGTGTTTCCTCCGGGCTTCCGGCACGGACAACGAACGGGCTGTTGCTGCCACCGTATTCCTGAGCCAGCCATGCAGCGGTATCCTTCTCTCTTGCATGGTCTTTCATATAACGGACGAAAGCGTGTTTACTCTCGATATTGCCGTTCCATGCACAAAGGGCAGTATCAATATCTTCCTGAGAAAGAGGGCGCAGAAGCTCATGGAGCTTTGGATAGGTTTCGTCGATCACTTCCCGGTGCAAACGCTGGCGGAACTCCGGCACATCCGAATAAAGGCGGATCAGCTCCATATCCTTAGAGCCAAGAACCGCACGGCGCACAGCGGCATTGCCCTCGATGACAGCATTTTCACGGTCAGAATGACCGCAGGCATTGCGATATGCGGTATCCTCGGAAATGGCGGCAGTCACCACAGGCTTATACTGCTCAAACTGCTCCCGAAGGGTAGGCTTTGGCGTTTCTTTCTCCACCTCCGGCTGCTGTGCTTGAATGGCATCTTCTTCTGCCAGTTCCTTTTCAGCCTGGATTTTGTCATACTGCGCCTGTTCCTGTTCGGTAAGATAGCGGCCTTTCTGGACAAGTGAGGTAATGCGCTTGGAAACCTTTTCCCAGTTCAAGTGAACATCCGGGCAGTCCTGCTTTTTATAGTGCAGTCCTTTCCCATCGTGATCTTCGCCGCTGTGTGTTGCGCCGGACAGGGCATGAGAGCATCCGCCAATGCCATACTCGTCTTTAAGGAATCTCACTTTTTCCTTATCCGTATGGTTTTCCATGAAGAACGCATAGATACGGCCTTTTCCTCCGGCAAAACTGCTGCCGCCGGTCATGGCGGTGTCGATCTCATCCTCGGTAATAAAGTGCTGGACGGTTGGCACTTTGGAAAGCTCTGAAGAAAAGGTCCTGCGGGGCAGGTCAAGGTCCTTCAGGTTCTCCCAGATCTTCCTCGGTCTATGATAGTGAAAACGCAACAGGTCACGGTCCTGCTGATAGGCAGTCCAGAAGGCGGCGTATTCTTCCTTGAGTGTCTGGCGGAAAGCCGGGGCATTCAACTGCTCCGTCAGGCGGTGGGTCTCCTCCGGGAACCCATTGCCTTTGATCTCTGACAGGCAGGACAAATATCCGGCTTCTCTGGCGTCCTCACTGAGATCGTGATATAGGTTCCAGAACTTTGTGGCAAGGAGGGAGCGTTCATAGCCTGCCGCTTCTGCAAGCTCCACATTGGAGGCAAACTGACCACTTTCCAAAAGCTCCCCGATACGCTCTGCGGCACTCTCCCAGGAAATGACCTGGGCAGACCTGTCATAACGGACAGACTTCCCGTGGGAAAGATGGATACCATCCTCGGCATACCATGCACTCACACTGCCAAGGCCGTTACCGCCGTGGTACAGCGTTTTCAGTATCTCGGCAATCTCAGCGGTGGTTTTCAGCTTTTCAAATGCTGCAACCACACGCTCCCTCTGGCGGTCTGTATTGCCGCCCAAACGCAGCACATGGTCAATATCATTTTGGGCAAAAGAAAAAGCAGAGGATGTATGCGCTACATTCTCTGCTTCATCTATGGATTGGATCTGTTCCGCTTCGGAGAGGAACAGGTTTAGGGTCAGCTGTTGATAAGCTCCGCCATCAGGATTTCCTCTGCCTGGGCTTTGCAGGTGTTCATCAGCCCCACCCACTTCATGGGATCGCTGGCTTTCAGTTCCTCGGTGGCTCCTGCTTCCTTCGCCAGCTGGGGCATCATCTGCTCCAGTCTGCTCTGGGCGGTCTCGTCGATCTCCAGAAGGTGCGGGTACAGCTTCTCGCTCAGCAGCATCTGGTTGTAGAGGATGGGACGGTGTTCTTTCAGGTAGGCTTTCCTCATCCTTCCGTACTTGCCCAGGGGCTTCTCCGGCTGCTGGCTCAGCTTCAGGTCGGGAATCAGATAGTCTCCGTTCTGGATGTAGGTCATGGGATTGTTCATCTTGCTTGCTCCTTTCTTGGTTGGCTTCGCGCTCTGCATTTCGGACGGTAACGCCGATCTGCCGCAGCACCTGCTGGTTGATCTGGCTGACCGCTGTTCCCAGCGCCCCGATGGTGGACGGGGTGTTGAAATCAAAGATTGCCATGAAATCTTCGTGGTCGAAGTAGCGTTCCGGCTCCAGTCCGCAGCGTGACATCAAAGCGTAAGTGATGCTAACGGTGGCGGCTGCCTTGAACTGCACTCCGATGTTATACTCATCATATTCCTCCAAAAAGGAACCGTCAACGATATAGAAGAAGTCCTGCTGATGCTCCGTCCAGTATTCCTCAGCCAGTTTTCCGGCTACCTCAGTGAGCTGTCCGGCAAGGTCATCACCGGAAACATCGTAGGTGCGCTCCAGCATGGCCTGCACGGAATCCAGATGACGCTCCTCCAGCTGCCACAGCCAAGGAGTGCGGGAATGTTCACGGGTTCCGGTGTCGGAAATGTCAAAGACATAGCGCAGGCGTGGTCTGTCCCCGGAATCGTCCACCAGAGCGATTCCCTTGGAACCGCGCCTTACATATCGGCCCATCTTTTCATTCCACAAATCGTACTCTGCACAGGCGGTGGCGTCCGGTCGCTGGGCGTAGATCATCAGCTGCTCATGGAACGGGTATTTGTAAAGGCGGGAAGCAGTGGTGAGAAACCCCGCCCATTCCTGCCAGCTCCCCGTGAGCTGTGTTGCCACCTTGTCCGCCATCTGTGCATAAAGTTCAGCTTTGGTTGGCATGGTATTCTGTCCTCCTTTCGGTTTTTGGGTAAAAGGTGGAGCGGCAAATTGCCACCCCATCCCTGCGGTTATGCTGTTTACTGGTCAAAATCCGGGTACAGCTCCAGTTCGGCAAACTTCTCATCGGTCATCGCACAGAGCTTCGTAAGGGCGCTGTCGGTCAATTCCCTCAGTTCCGTTTCCTCCGGCGAAAGCTCGCCGCGCATCTCACGCAGACTGTCAATCAGCCCGGTACGGCGGCCGGTATTGTAAATGCACATCAGGTTCATTTCCTCAAAAGTAAAGTTTCCCATATCAAATCTCCCTTTCCGCACTCTTTTTTGGCGCTATCTTTTTGTGTTCTGCCTTGGGCTGGCTTTTCAGCTGCTCCATGACGGACTTTTTCTTTTCCCGTTCCTCCCGATGGGCAGCGGCAGCCAGATCCATGAGGGAAATGGGTTGACCGCTGCGGGCCTGCTGTTCCAGCTCTGCTACCGTAGGTTCCTTTACGCCATTATTGATGATACCGTCGATCATGCCGTAATCGTCCTCCACGGCCATCTCCGCATTTTTCAGCGGATTTTCCGGCAGGAATCCGGGGATCTGAGTAAAGCCAACACTGTCACAGTAATGATAGGATACCTTACCATCCTGCGTGATCGCAAGGATGTCACTGACACTCATGGAGGGACTGCGAAAGTCCACGGGCTTTTCCAGATTGAATTGCTGATAGAGTTTTTCCAACTGCTCCGGCACCGTGCCAGACGCACTTAGCGGAGCTGTGTAAATGAGGTCATAATTGCTGCGGTCTATGGAAATGTCATGGGACTTTAACCAGTCCAGATTCATAAAGCGCACATTCTGCGGATCGTCACGGCTCACCTGATAGATGGCAAAGCAATCTCTGTTCTGGGATAGAAATGCCTGTTCGCGTTCCTGCTGATGTTCCTGACGCTCCATGACCTTTTCGTGGAACTGAGGGCTTTTCTCCCATTCCTCACGGTCCACGCCAAAAAGACCGCCATGATCCATGATTTCCTGCGGGTCAAACACCATGCTCTCCGTATTGTCCTCATGCAGCACATAGACGGTCAAACCGGCGGCATCCAGTTCCAGCGCCCGTTCTCTGGTAACAGGGAGCATCCCATCATAGGAGTAGCCGTATTCCTGCATATCCGGTGTGGATACCTGCTCATCAGGCATAGGGTATTCATCCAGCGCCTGCTCTTGTGCTTCCGGCAGCTGAGAAGAAGCAGCCATCTGACTGGCCTCTGCCTGCATCTGCTGGTAGGCAGCTTCCTGCAAGGTCTCAATCATGGACAACGGTGCGTATTTTACCGAGTCTCTGCCCAAATCGTTGTCATCACAAATCTGGAGAACTGCCTTCATGCGGGAAATCTCCGGCATATCCAGCTGACCACCATCCAGCTCTTTCATGGACGCGGCATCGTAAAGGGTATAGTCCCAGCCGCTGTCACAGGACTGGATATGAAGATAGGTGGCATCGTCAATCAGAAACAAAGCCTCCTGCTGGTTGGCATCCGCCCCCAGCACTTCCATTTCCGGCATTGCCGCAGCCAGTTCCTTTACCGCTTTTTGCACCAGAGGATTATCACGGTAATAGTCGATTGCCTGGATGGTGTCCAGGTCAATGGTCTGGCCGGTCAAAATCGGAAAAGGTCCTTCATAGTCGCTTCCGTCTTTCAGCTCAAAACCAATGCCCTTGATCCCGTTCATTCGTTCTGCCGGAATCTCCTGATAGATGCGGACCGCCTCCTCCAAAGACAGGTTATCGTGGTATTCTCCGAGGTTTGGAAATTCCATGCACTCTGCTACATAGTAGGTCAGATCGCCGGTCTGCTGTCTATCAGGTACCTTAGCGGCATCTTCTGGCTGCTCTATCGGGGCGGGTTCCGGCTCTACCTTTGCATGAGGGTCGATTCCGCGCTCTTTGCAGATTTCCTTATAGTGGCGCTCAATGTCAGAGATCAAAGTGCCGGAGGTCTTATTGATGGTCTCCAAACTGGCTCTCAGCTCTTTCAGTTCCTTGCCCTGACTCCAGCTGGCAATATAGCCGAAGCTGTTTTCTCCGGTTTCAATGCCAAAATATTTGCAGACTGCATAGGAGATGCTTTCAGCCTCCACTTCCTCCGTGTGGCGGTCTTTCCTCTGTTCTTGCAAAAACTGGGCGAGGGTAGAAAAGCCGCCAACAAAATTCAGCCCTTCTTCCTCGGTCAGCATCAGGCGTCCATCTTCCGCCAGCTCCAGCGGCTCTGTCAGCAGAACGGAACCTGCATGGTTTACAACCACTTGTTCTTCTACACAGACCGGCTCTCCGGGGTCGTAGTCAGAACCGCGCAGGTCATAGCAATAAACGCCCTCCGGCAGATTATCACGGGCAATCCGCCCATTGGAGAACAGACCGGGTTTATCAAACAGCTCGATCTCCTGATATTGCTCGTCATTGGCAATCTGAATCTTTTTCTGATTGTGGAGCTTGCTGTGGGCAATCTCGTGTACTGTGGCCGAAACCGTCTGCACCTCACTCATGCCCTGACGAATGGCGATTTTCTGATGATCGGCAGAAAAATAGCCGTCCGTATCGGCGGCCATTGCTTCAAAAGTGATCGGCACCGGTGCGCTGCGGCGCAGAGCCTCCATGAATGCCTCATAATTTGGCACATTGCCGGAAAGGGAGGAAGCAAGCTCCGGCAAAGGTTTCCCATCAGTCTGGCTCACATCAAAGACCTTGACCGGGCGAAACATGGGGATCTCGATTTCTTTTTCCTCTGTGATGATCTTTCCGTCTTTATCCAGAATCGGAGCCTTGGTATCCGGGTCCAGTTTCTGCTCCTCGATTTTCTTCTTGTACGGTGTGGGGGCGATGATGGTAATGCCATGTTCTCCCTTTTTAACATGACGCTCAAACTGGTCTTTCCACTTATTGTATCCGGCTACCAAAGTGGCGTCCGGCTTCTGCATATAGATGAGCATGGTGTTGTTTACCGAATAGCGGTGGAAGCGGGACATGACGGACAGATAGCGCATATACTTTTCACTCTCAAACAGTTCTTTGATGCCCTGCTCGATGCCATCTGTGATTTCCCTTAGCCGTTCTCGGTTGGTGGGTTTGTTCTCAGCCATGATTTTCAATCTCCTTTCCAAGTGTGTGATTTCTGCTGTGTGTTCTGCAATCCATGCCCTTTGTTCTTCTTCACTTTCATAAAGAAAAAGGTCCAACAGGTACTCTACATAGGTTTTCTTCTGGATTGCTTCCACAAAGCGGGGGTGCGGTTCTTCCTCCGGTGTCCGGGGAGAATGGTCAATCCCCCATTTTTTCAGCAGATAGTAGTAATCGGACAGTACGCGATAACACCGCTGCCGGTCCGCCCGAAACTTTTGTGCCTCGGTTTTCTGCCGGACATATCTCCTGCGGGGAGGGGCCTGACTGTCATAGATCAGGCCAAAGTCCTGTGCCAGTTTCTCCGCCGCTTCTTTTGAGGAGAGGTCAAAGAGCTTTGCGGTAAAGTCGATCACATCCCCATCTTCACCGCAGCCAAAGCAGTGGAACCGCTGGTCTACCTTCATGCTTGGGTTCTTATCATCGTGAAAGGGACAGCAGGCCATGCCATTTCGTTTGACCTCGATCCCATAAAACGCTGCCGCATCTCTGGTGCTGACCGACTGCTTGACTGCTTCAAATACATTCTCTGTCATGTGCCTTTAACTGCCGGACTTTCGCATAGGAGGCTGGTATCCGGCGGCTTTCGCACGCTCACTGGCGGCTTTGCGGCGTTCTGCGCTATATGGCTCCCGGACTGATACACACCGCTTTGGGACGGTAAAGTTATGGGCGTCCTTTCGGGTGATCTGGTCGGGGTGCTTTTTTGCCAGCAGTTCCAGCTTCTCCATCAGACGGGGATCGTGGGTATAGACCTCAGCCATTGGTTCTGCCTGGTTATAGAGGAGAATGGTTTCCCGTTCCACTAAAGAGAGCTTCATCGGCTGCCTCCTTTCCGCTGGTCAAATTCCAGCTTGAAGTTGGCATACTGTCCATCGTCCTCCAAAACCACAGTGGCATCGTAGGTCTTGCCGGTTTTCTCCGAATATAACCCCGTCACACGGACACGGCCATCGTTCAGCAGCGCAGACACCACAACCTTGGTCGGCTGTTTTTTCTTGGCAGCCCACCATTTGTTGTTTTTCCAGATTGCAAATTTGCAAGAATCATTCTGACAGAAGAAGCCTTTTTGCAGTTCTGCAACTTCACCGCCGCAGCGAGGGCATTTGCCCACCACCTCACGGGGCGGAGTGAACAGGTACTCAGTTCCTTTGATGACCTGATAAGTTCCCACCAGATCTTTCAGCATGGTGCTGATCCCGTCCAAAAACTCCTCCGGGGCAAGCTGCCCGCGCTCGATCTCGCCCAGGCGGTACTCCCACTCGGCAGTCAGAAGCGGCGATTGCAGTTGTTCCGGCAGCACTGTGATCAGGGAAACTGCATCGTGGGAAGGGAGAAGCTGCACCGTTTTCCTGCTCTTTTTTCGTTCCAGAAAACCGGCAGATACCAGCTTTTCCAAAATACCGGCACGGGTGGCCGGTGTCCCCAGACCTTTTCGCTCGGCATCCTCCGGCATATCCTCTTTTCCGGCAGTCTCCATCGCGGACAATAGGGTGTCCTCCGTAAAGCGCTGAGGAGGACTGCTTTTGCCTTCTTTGATGATTGCAGCAGCAACCGAAAGGGTCTGTCCTTCGGTCAGCTCCGGCAGGGCTTTCTCTGCGCCCTCTTTTTTCGGCTCTGCATCCTTCGTTTTGGCACGGTAAGCGTCCTCCAGTGCTTTCCATCCGTGGTGCTTCACTGTTTTTCCTTTGGCGGTAAACTCCCCACCGGCACACGCTGCAATCACAACGGTTTCCGAATAGATATGGGGCTGGGCTACGGCGCACAGAAGACGCAGGGCCACCAGCTCCAGCACCGCTTTTTCTCCCGCAGGAAGGGCAGAAAGGTCTGCATCCTTGAGATTTCTGGTAGGGATTACCGCGTGGTGGTCAGTTACTTTCTTATCGTTGATGACCGCATGGGAGTCACAGGTAATGGCGATCCCTTTGCGAAACGGCATAGCATTGGCAACCAGATTCACCAGCACCGGCAGGCTGTCTGCCATATCACCGGTCAGATAGCGGCTGTCAGTACGGGGATAGGTGCAAAGCTTCTTTTCATACAGGTTTTGCAGATAGTCCAGGGTCTGCTGGGCTGTAAATCCAAGCAGGCGGTTGGCATCTCTTTGCAGAGCAGTCAGGTCATAGAGGGCAGGCGGCTTTTCGGACTTTTCCTTGCGCTCCATCTTTTTGATTGTGACATTTGCACCCTGACAGGCTTCTTTCAGCTGCTCGGCAGCAGCCTTATCCGCCATGCGCTCCCCGGATACGGTAAGACCGGGCAGCTCCAGCGCCACGGTATAAAAGGGAACCGGCTTAAAGGTGTCGATCTCAGCTTCTCGCTGGACAATGAGTGCCAGCGTTGGGGACATAACGCGCCCGATGTTGAGTGTGCGGTGGTACAGCACGGAAAACAGCCTTGTGGCATTGATCCCCACCAGCCAGTCCGCCTTGGCACGGCAGAGGGCAGCATCCCGAAGTTCATCATAGTCCGCACCGGGGCGCAGGTTTGCAAAGCCCTCCCTTATGGCGGAGTCCTCCATCGAAGAAATCCAGAGCCTTTTCATCGGCTTTTGGCAACCTGCCAGCTCGTAGACGCTGCGGAAGATCAGCTCGCCCTCGCGTCCGGCATCTGTAGAATAGTTCTCGGAGGTGACTTTTCTGACTTTGTTACTCGATGGCATCCAATGGGCCGATAAAGCGGTAGAAAATCTGGATTTTCTGGACGTATTCGCCATCGACCTTTTCCGCTTTGGATACCAGAATCTTGTCAATCAGCTGATGCAGAATCTTATAGTTCAGTTCGGTGATGCCAGCGTACTTGCTGACTTCATCAATAAAATCCTGAATCTTGTCCAGCTGATCGTGTTCAGCACGGCCTTCCCGCTCGTACTGCTCAATCTTCTCGGTCAGTTCAGCCTGTTCTTTGTCGTAGCGATCTGCAAGCATTTGAAAACGTTTCTCCGGGAGAAGTCCCTTTGATACGTCCTCATAAAGTTTTGCATACAGGTCTTCGATTTCTGCGATTCGTGCTTTACACTGCTTCAAATCCCGTTTGTGCTGCGCCCGGTCAGAGGACACCCGGAGGTGCATCTGATTTGCAATCTTCTTCACAAGGGCTTCCCGATTGCTCACAGCGGCCTTTGCGTGTGCCTGAATGTCCGCAAAGACAGCTTCATGCAGAACACGGGCTTCCAAGTTGTGAGAGTCACAGGCTTTCGCACCATATTTCCGATAAGTGCTGCAACAATAAAAGGTCTGATCCAGAACACTGTTGCGTTTGCGCCTGTGCTCGACCTTGACTAACATCGTTCTGCCACAGTCTGCACAACGGACGATGCCCTTGAAGATATTGTCGTAGTCGGTCTTATCACACATAAAACAACCGGAACGGCTGTAAAGGATTCGCTGCACGTTTTCCCAGCGGTCTTGTGGGATGATTGCTTCATGTGTATTCGGAACGATAGCGCGTTCTTCAAACGGAATATAACGCCGCTTTTTGGATTTCATGGACACGGTGGGCTTGGCTTCGTAGATGATGTGTCCGGCGTAGACTGGGCTGTGCAGAACCTGACTGATATAGGCACTGTCCCAATCATACATCTTTTCATCATCAATAAAGCGGCCAAACATCTCTTTCTTGTAGTAACACGGCTTCAGAACTTTTTCATCGTGGAGCCGCTTGGCGATGCGGTGAAGCCCCAGCCCTTCCTCTGCCATTGAATAGATGTACTCAACAACAGGGGCGGTATTCGGGTCGATTACAAGGTGATTGTGGTCGGCGGGGTCTTTCTGGTAGCCAAACGGTGCGCCGCTGGAGATATACTTTCCGCTTTTCTTGCGTGTCCGAAGGGCACTCTTGATTTTTCGGGAAGTGTCTTTGGCGTACATTTCATTGATGATGTTTCGGAACGGGGCAATATCCATCTGGGACTGCTCGTTGGAATCATAACCATCATTGATTGCAATATAGCGGACACCGTGCTCAGGAAAGAAGATTTCCATATACGTTCCGGTTTCGATGTGGTTGCGTCCAAGTCGGGACTGGTCTTTGGT
>OIFB01000162.1_pt1 | contig 16794 bp, 9 predicted proteins | sample 1581931 | NCBI WGS metagenome assembly OIFB01 (sample SAMN04414075, study PRJEB24778) | human gut metagenome | material: faecal | host: Homo sapiens
TAATTATGCTGGTACAAAAGTGGTCTGGTCAGAACCTACACAGGAGAACAGTAAGTATACTAAATCTTATGCTAATACAGATTATTATTTGGCTTCGGGCTATCTGAACTGGCATAAGACATTAGCAAATGCTCATAATCTGAGTGCGATGGTAGGAGCACAATATAATTATACCCAATATGAGCGTACAGAAACAGCTATTAAGAATATCAAGCCTTCATTAGAGATTCCGAATGGCTCCGGTGAGAAAACGGTAAAGCCTGAAAAGTGGCACGAAGCAATGATGTCTTATTTCGGACGTTTGGGGTATGACTATAAAAGTCGTTATTTGGTGGATGCTAATATGCGCTATGATGGCTCTTCTAAATTTCAGGCAGAAAATCGTTGGCAATTCTTTTGGGGAGTGATGGGTGCCTGGCGCTTGACAGAGGAAAATTTTATGAGACCGTTATCTCCTTTTCTGAGTAATTTGAAGTTGAGAGTGTCTTATGGTGTATTGGGAAATCAGAGTGGTATTGGACGATATGACGGGACGCAATTGTATAATTTCGGTTCTGGTACTGGAGTGTTAATGGATGGAAGCAAAGTGTCTATCATTAATACTAATGGGGAAATAGTTTCTACCGAACGTACTTGGGAACGTATTCATAATTATAATGTGGCTTTAGAATTCGGATTTTTAGATAACAGGCTGACAGGTACGGTGGATTTATTTTTAAGAAAGAATAATAATATGCTGATTGCCGCCCAATATCCGGGTATTTTGGGAGATAAAGCACCTGCTGCCAATATCGGTAAATTTGAAGCTAAGGGATGGGAAGGTATTCTCAACTGGGCAGATAAGATTGGTGCTGTAAATTATCATGTAGGAGCTACCATTACTTATGCAACCAACAAACTGGTGGACATGGGGGCTACCTCGGTATTGTCAAGCGGTTTTGACGCGACTCAACAAGGTTATCCGTTAAATTCTTATTTTGGCTTGCGTTATACAGGTAAAATTCAGACAGAGGAACAATTGCAGAAGTATTATGATTATTACCTGACTGGAAATGGTATTGGTATGGAGAAGAATCTTCGTTTAGGTGATAATATGTTTGAAGATGTAAATGGGGACGGAAAACTTGATCAGAACGATATGGTTTATCTTGGAACCGATGATCCGAAACTATCTTATTCTTTTAATGCCGGATTTGAATGGAAAGGGATTGACTTTTCTGTAATCTTCCAAGGTGTGGGACGACGGACTATCTTTCGTGAAGGCTCTGCGTGGAGGGTGCCCATGAGTGCATGGTGGTTGAACACAACGACGCAATCTGTAGGAAATACATGGAGTGCAGAACATAGTAATGCTTATTATCCGACTTATAGCAATACTAGCTCTATTAATAACTATAATTATCAATGTTCTTCCTGGTCGGTAGAAAACGGAGCTTATGTTCGTCTGAAGAATTTGACAATCGGTTATACGCTTCCTGCTACATGGTTGGCAAAGACAAAAGTAATTAGTAAACTACGTGTTTATGTAACAGGGGCTGACCTATGGGAACATAGTAATATCAGAGACGGTTGGGATCCTGAACAGACACGTAAGGTTGAAAATTTGGGTCGCTATTCTTTTAATCGAACATATACAGTAGGTATTAATGCAACATTTTAAACGTTAGATTATGAAATCAAATAAAATAATAATATTCTTTCTGTCGGTAGTTTTTGGGACTACTTTGCATTCTTGCTTGGATTTGGACCCGCAAGACCAGTTGGGAGGTGATGTTATGTGGACATCAACCAGTGATTTTGAGCAATTTGCTAATAATTTTTATGGTTGGACACGTGATTTTAAATCGACACTGGATGGAGTACATAGTGACAAGCGTTCCGATTTGATAACTTATCAGACTTATGATAAATATAGTCATGGTAGTAATACTGTACCCTCATCAGACGCTACTTATACTGACAATTACAATAATATCCGCCGGACTAACATGTTGTTGCAGAACGCAGAGAAGTATGTTGATCCAGCTGCTATCAAGCAATATGTGGCTGAAGCCCATTTTTTTCGTGCTTATTGCTATTTCGAATTGTTGCAGGCGTATGGTAATGTTATTATAACTAAAACTCCATTGGAAATCAATTCACCGGAAATGAAGCAGAAACGGAATGATCGTAGTGAAGTGGCTGATTTTATTATTGAGGATTTGAATTTGGCAATAGAAAAGTTGCCGACATTTAAAGAACTTAGTAATAAAGGTGGATCGGCACGTATAAGTTGGGAAGGTGCTAATGCATTTTTATCACGTGTAGCGTTATATGAAGGTAGTTGGCAAAAGTTTAGAGGAAATGTAGAACGAGGTGTAAAATTGCTGGACATTGCAGCAAAAGCAGCTAAAAAAGTAATTGATGCTAAACAATTCGAATTGTTTGGTACGGATACCAAGAGTATAGCTTTGGGGGACAGTGCACAGAAATATATGTTTATATTGGAGGATGCGAAATCAAATCCGGCTGATTTGAAGAAATCGGATAATAAAGAATATATTTTTGTTCGTAGTCATGAAGAGGTGCTTTCTCCCATTGGCACAAATATTACTAAAGGTTGCCTGAATAATACACTTTGGATATCTCGTAAATTTGCTAATATGTATTTATGTTCCAATGGACTCCCGATGGAATATAATGGAAAAACAAATGATTTATTTGAAGGATATACAAAGAAAAAATCGGAGTTTCAGAATCGTGATAATCGTATGAAATATACCTTGTTGGAGCCGGGTGTATGTTATTTCTCTAATGCGGCTGGTAAGAGTCGTGTAAATTGGGATGATTCCGATTATCAATATCCGGCAGGTAAACCGGAGCAGAAAAAATATGAAGTCTATGATCCTAAGATCGGTACTTGCTATAATAATCAAAAATGGTGTACGGAACGTTTTGTTGCAGATACTAAAGAGGGATATGATTATCCTATTATACGTTATGCAGAAGTTTTATTAAATTATGCAGAAGCTGTTTACGAACGCGATAATAAGATTGATAATACGGATTTGGATATATCATTGAATTTGGTTCGTTGTCGTGTTAACAAAGATATGCCGAAACTTTCCAACGAATTAGTTTCAACAAATGGGTTGAGTATGCAAACTGAAATTCGTCGTGAACGTACTGTTGAATTGTTTAATGAGGGTTTCCGTATTGATGATCTGAAACGTTGGAAGATCGCAGAAATTGAAATGCCACAGGATATACTAGGAATAAAGAAGACTGGTACGGATTATGCAAAAGAAAATCTGTCATATTCCACAGACCTGAATGGTTGCATTATAGTGGAAACTGGTCGCAAATGGGAGGAAAAAAATTATTTATATCCTTTACCTGCCGACCAGTTGCAATTAAATCCGAATTTGGGGCAGAATTTTGGCTGGGAATAGTATAACTATCTGATTTAAAAATAAAAGAATTATGAAAGATATAAATTTGATTTTATCCAAATGGATGCTTGCCGGGCTGCTGTTTATCGGTTTAGCTATGGTCTCTTGCAATGAAGAATATTCCGAAGGGAAAATGACAGGGGTAAGGATGATGAGTAAGGAAGATATTGTGCTTGATGTAGAGCCCACGCTCGTGTTAGCGCAAGGGATGGAACAGACAGTTTCATATACTATTATTCCAGATGATATAACGGACCCGGAGATAACCTGGTCTTCTTCGGATTCAGATATTGCTGAAGTATCACAAAATGGGGTTGTGAAAGCTAAAAAAATGGGTGCTGCGGTTATTAAACTGACTCAATCCGTTGCTTTTGAAGCATTACAGTCGTTTACGGTAAATGTTGTTGGAATTGCAACAGATATGCAAATCGAGGATTTTGAGATGTATGAGAAAACATCAAAGGCTTTGGCTAACTATGTAATATTAACGCCTGAGAATGGCTATAAGGTGTTTGATTGCGAAAGTCGTAATCCTTCCATTCTTAGCTATGAGAATGGCAAACTGAATGCATTATCTCCTGGAACAGTTGCCATTACAGTGAAAACGAAAGATGGCTCTAATCTTCAGAAGACTGTTAATGTAACAGTGCTCCCTGTTATTGAATTGCAAAGTATTACTCTTGCCGACGGACAGGAATTTGCTTTAAATGAAACGGCTCAACTTTTATACAAGATGGTTCCGGCAGATGCGACTGTTGAAGCTTTAAATTGGAAGAGTAGTAATGAAGATGTATTAACCGTTACTAATGAAGCTATTATTACTGCCCGGGCATACGGTGAGACAGAAATTACGGTAGCGAAAGAAGACGGAACAATATTAGGTAGAACCACTGTAGCTGTTGTTAAGGGCAAAATTAATGACTACGGAAATCAGTTTAGCATATATAAAATTGCTAGTGGCAATGGAAAGATCCGTATTGATGGTGATAAGATGATTGTAGAGGCAGCTAGCAAGGTTAGTGGATACTTGGAACGTGGTACTACATGGATTGATGTCGATACATATCCTATTCTGGCAATTAAATCATACGTTGAATCAGGAACAGGCAAAGGTTCCCTGTGGCATAATATGGACTTCAAAGTTAGTGGAGGTAGTACTGTGGGAGCAAACGCAGGCATGAACTGGGACCGTATCCTGCCATACGATGATGGAAGCAGAATCTATTATATAGATTTGTCTAAGATAACCTACGATGGAGGGGCTACTTTGGAAGGAAAAGGTCCGACAGAAATGTCTATGTTTAAATATAAGACAGGAACGGATAATTCTAATGACCATTACTTTGAATTGCACTGGGTGAAAACATTCAAGTCAATGGATGACCTGAATGCTTATTATGAAGAAAGTAAAAATAAAGAATAAAAAGAATTATGAAAAAATATATTATAATCGTATGCACTTTCTTCATGACATTGTTGTCATGTAGTAGTGAAATAGAAGATGGTAAAACCAGTATTGATGATCTTACGGAGATTACTATGGATGAATATACTCCTTCGCTGGAGCATCCTGGCATATTACATAATACGAAAAGTATCGAACGTATGCGTGCTATCGTTACAAAAGCGAATGATAATGATCCGGCTTATCAGACATATCTTTTGATGAAAGCTGATAATCGGGCTAAATCTGATTACCAAATACAGGGACCTTTTGAATATATTGCGCGACAGGACGAATATGCGTGGACGAAAAGTAAATATGAAGCCGATTTTGGAGCAGCTTATCTGAACGCTTTGATGTGGGTGGTAACACAAGAGGAAGCTCACGCTCGGAAAGTAATCGAAATCTTGACAAAATATGCAGATGTACTTAAAGGGATTCCCAACCATAATGATGCAATTCTTTTAGCCGGATTCCATGCATTCCAGATAGCTTTTGCTTTAGAGATGGTTACTACTACAAGTGACTTAATGCCGCAAGCGGATATTGATAAGGTCAATAATATGTTGCGGAATATGTTTTTACCATGGTTAGACCAATTTTATAGTATGGATCCTTATACGAATGGAAACTGGGGACTGATAGTTAGTAGAGCTTATATGGGACTTGCTATCCTTTGGAATGATGCAGACATGTATAAAGAAACAGTGAAGTTCCTTTTACGTGGATATGATAATGGTACTTTCCCGAACTATATCGATAGTGAAACTGGACAATGCCAGGAAAGCGGGCGTGATCAGGCACATACTCAACTAGGAATTGGATCGGCTGGTTCTATTTGTGAAATAGCTTACAAACAAGGCAACGATTTGTATGGTGCTCTTAATAACTTAGTGATGAAGGGATATGAATATACTGCTAAATATAATGTGGGATATGATGATGTTCCTTTCAAGACATGGAAAGATGTTACAGGTAAATATAGTAACTGGACTTCTATCAGTCCGACAGATCGTGGAGAATATCGTTCTATCTACGGACTGGCTTATAATCACTATGTAATTCGTAAAGGACTTAGTATGCCTTATACAAAGGAGATGTTGGATAAAAACAACTGGCTTGGAAAGTTTGACGGAGATTGCATTGATTTTGATGTGTTCCAATTTAACGATAAAGATATAGTGAACTAATTGGGCTTATGATAGGTATTAAGCAATTTGTATACTCGTGTGTGTTGGGAAGCTTGGTGATATCTTGCGACACAACACAACGAGTAAAGGAAGAGATTGTCATTAACTTGCAGGAGAGGGGGGCAACTATCTCCCCGTCCATGTATGGTGTTTTCTTTGAAGAAATAAATCATGCAGGAGACGGAGGCTTGTATGCCGAGTTGGTACAGAACCGTAGCTTTGAAGAGAAAGAGATGCCGGCCGGCTTTCATGCGGAAGGCAATAAATTGCTTCCTAAAGCGGTCAAGTATCATCTGACAGGAGAAGTCCGTGAACGTTCTTATCGATGGAGCACAGACGAAGTACCTGCATGGACTTTACAGGGAAAGGATTCTTTGGCTGCACAGATGAAAGTGACTAAAGAGAATCCTAAGTTTGCTTCCGCACCGAACAATCTTAAAGTTGTAATCAGGGATGCTTCCCAACCGGTACAGTTATTGAATGAAGGATATTGGGGTATGAATTTTGTGGAAGGTGAAAGATATATTTTGCGTACAATCATCCGTACCTCTTCCGATTACAAAGGAAAAGTGACTGTCCGGCTGCTTTCTTCCGAAGGTAAAATACTCTCTTCCGAAACACTGGATATTATAAATGGCGGAGAATGGAATGATGTGAAGAAAACTCTGACTGCGGTAGGTCATGACTCCAAAGGCAGGCTGGCACTTGAGTTTGATTCGCCCGGAACGGTTTGGGTAGACTATGTTTCCCTTTTCCCGGAAAATACGTTCAATAATCGTCCCAATGGTTTACGTCGTGATGTAGCAGAAATGTTGGTCGGTTTGAAGCCTGCCTTTTTCCGTTGGCCTGGTGGGTGTGTAGTAGAGGGGATCACTCTCGACAACCGCTTTGAATGGAAGAAGACGTTGGGTGACCCGGCTGCTCGCCCCGGAGAATATAGTACATGGGGATATCGCTGTTCCTACGGTTTCGGTTATTATGAAATGTTACAGTTCTGTGAGGATATCGGTGCAAAGGCAATGTTTGTTTGCAATGTCGGATTAGGCTGCCAGTTCCGTATGGGGGATGCTTGCGGAGAGCACGACATTGATTTCTATATTGATGATTGTCTGGATGCCATTGAGTATGCTCTGGGGGATGAAAGTACCGAGTGGGGGGCACGCCGTGCCGCTGATGGGCATCCTGCTCCATTTCCTTTGCAGTATGTGGAAATAGGCAATGAGAACTGGGGAGCTGAATATGACCGTCGTTTTGATATTTTTTATAAGACAATCAAAGAGAAGTATCCTCAATTGACACTGATTTATAATGAAATGCCTCAACGTGACGGAGCCTCACAGATAACGAAAACTGATATGATAGACCCTCACTGGTATGTTGACCCGTATTTTTTCTTCCGTAACACTACTCTGTTTGATAGTTATGAGCGCGGTAAATACGAGGTTTATGTAGGTGAATACGCTTGCAATCGTAGTGTCGGTGCGGGTAATATGCTTGGTGCTTTGTCCGAAGCCGCTTTTATCGGTGGGATGGAACGCAACGGTGACTTGGTGACAATGGCTTCTTATGCCCCTCTGTTCGAGCACCGTCATGACCGTAGCTGGCAGACAAATCTGATTTGGATTGACACTGACCAGGTGCTGGGACGAAGTTCCTATTATGTTCAGAAAATGGCAGCAGAGAATCGTCCGACTTATAATGTAAAGAGCAATATCACGATGCACGAGGTGGCTCCGGATTTGTTTGATAAAGGTTACTTGGGTTTCGGTGCCCGTTCGGCAACTATTGAATTTAAGGATATAAAAGTAACGCAGAATGGCGTGTCTTCTGTTCCGGATATGAGTGGTTTTGCTCTTCAGAAAGGAGAGTGGAGTTCAGACGCAGCTTCCGGCTGTCTGTCGGTAGCCAAAGGAGAACAACTCTTGTTGAAGGATACTTATGCAGGGGATTATACGCTGACTTGCAAAGTCCGTAAGACGGGAGGTGAACAGGGATTTCAGTTCTTTGTCGGTATGTCTGCTGACGGCAAGACCGGATATCGTTATAATATCGGCATGTGGAGCACGAATGACCGTGCGGAACTGTTACGTTTGGAGAATGGGCATGAAAGAGGTGTCTTGACCGAACATTCCGGCAAGGTGATAGAAATGAACAAATGGTATGATGTGAAGATTGTTGTGTCTCCTATGAAGAGCGAGTTTTATATCGACGGCAAGATGATTCTATCGTATGTTTCTCAGCCGATGCCTCTTCAGTTTATTCATTCGGGTTATGATGAAGACAATGGAGAACTGATTGTGAAGGTCGTGAATGCTGCTGATTCTGTTTATTCTACTACTATTCGTGTAGACGGTGCTGAAGAAATAGCCAAATCCGGGAAAATTATATCTCTGACCGCAAGTAGTGCTAAGGATGAAAATTCTTATGAAGAGCCTCGGAAGATTTATCCTCATGAGAGCGATTATGGCGGTTTCGGAAAGAAGTTTGATTTTGATTTTCCACCATTTTCATATACAGTGTTAAGGATAAAAGCGAAAATAAAATAGAAAATGAGAAAAGTTTAAATCAAGATAATAATGAAGTTAAAGATTATAATTGCAGTTTCTACGATTGCATGGGCAGGCATGTCTGTTGCTTCAGCTCAAAAGGTAACAATGTATTCCACTACTTCCACTGACCGTTGGACGGAAAAAAAGTATTCTTTGGATAAGTCTTCCATAGCGCAGGTCGATGTTTGTGTTTATCCGGACAGTCTGTTGCAAGATGTTGTAGGCTTTGGTGGAACGTTTAATGAATTGGGTTGGGATGCTTTACAACATTTACCTCAGGCAGAACGTGACAAGGTAATGGCATCTTTATTCTCAAAGGAGGGTGTTTGTTTTGCTTTAGGACGTACGCCTATTGCCGCCAGCGACTATGCTATGGGATATTATTCTTACAATGATGTGAAAGATGACTATACAATGCGCAATTTCTGCATTGACCGTGACCGATATATCCTTATTCCTTATATAAAAGCGGCTTTGAAGTTGCGTCCGGATTTGAGAATGTGGGCGTCTCCCTGGACGCCGCCTGCATGGATGAAGGTTAATGAGCATTATTCGCAGAAAAGTGCCGGAATTGAAAAAACAGATATTGGGCATAATCGTCTTGACCCTAATCGTAATGTTTTGGGAAATGTGACAGGGTTTAAAATGCAGCAAGGCTATCTTCAGGCATATGCAATTTATTTTTCCAAATACGTACAAGCATATAAACAAAATGGCATAAACATTCAGACGGTTATGCCGCAGAATGAGATAGCCTGGACTCCTTGTTGGCCTTCATGCACCTGGCGTCCGGAAGATTTGGCTATTTTTGTTAATCAGTATCTTGCTCCCCAATTTGAGAAGGATTCTATTAATACTGAAATTTGGGTAGGAACGGTGAACTATCCGAATCCTGATTATGTACGTACTTTCTTTAAACAGAAAGGTTCACGGCAATCCGTAAAAGGGGTTGGTGTGCAGTGGACGGGTATGAAGGTCTTGCCTACTATACATAAAGAATATCCGGACTATTGTTATATGCAAACAGAGAATATGTGTGGTAATGCAGAAAATGATTGGTCATCTTTAGAGAATACTTGGAAGGCAATAGTCCATTGTTTTAATAATGGCGTTAGTTCTTACATGTATTGGAATATGGTATTGAACGAAACCTGTAAAAGCTGGTGGGACTGGGCTCAAAATACGCTTGTTATCGTAGACAGAAATACCGGGCAGGTACGCTATACGGATGAATATTATTTGATGAAGCATCTTTCTCATTTTGTTCAGCCGGGCAGCCGTCTGCTGAAAGTGTCGGATGATAAGAATACGCTTGCTTTCCGTTCGCATGATGGTAAAATAGTAGTTGTGGTTTACAATCCGGAAGAGGAGGAGCGTCCTTGTAGTTTTAAAGCAGGCGACAAGAATGTGTGTGTTACATTGAAAGGTAAATCCATTAATACCCTTGTCTTTTAATTAACTTTTTGTACTTTTGGATTGAGTATATCGAAATGTAGTTACGTATATACTAGGAAAAAGAATACTCATGAAGAATCTACGAATTTATTTAATAACATTATTATGCACTGTCATTTCGTTGCCGGAGAGTACGGCAGCGGAATGGCAGTGGTCTGTAAAAATACCAGGTATTGTTTCCAACGAGACGAATGACCATCCGCAGGCTTTTTTATGGATACCGTCTGATTGTGTCCAGGTAAAAGGGGTTATGATAGGTACTCATAATATGACGGAAGAAACTCTGTTTGAGAACGCCTTGTTTCGGGAGAAAATGTCTGAAATAGGTCTGGCACTGATATGGATAACTCCGGGGTGGGATCAGAAATGGGACATAACTGCCGGAAGCCAGAAGGCATTTGAACAAATGCTGGATGACTTTGCTTCTGTTAGCGGATATAACGAATTGAAATATGCTCCGATTGTTCCGTTCGGACATTCGGCAATGGCTACCTATCCGTGGAACTTCGCAGCCTGGAATCCCGACCGCACATTAGCCATTATCTCTTTGCATGGAGATGCGCCACGCACTAACCTTACCGGATATGGTCGTGACAATATGGAGTGGGGGAAACGTACGATTGACGGCATCCCTGGATTGATGATTGAAGGCGAATACGAATGGTGGGAAGACCGTGTAAATCCGGCTTTGGCATTCCGTATGATGTATCCTAAAAGTTGCGTCGCTTTCCTTTGCGACACAGGACGAGGACATTTCGATATAGCCGACCGCACCGCTGGTTATATTGCGTTGTTCTTAAAGAAAGCACTGGAATATCGTATGCCTGCAACGTATGATTTGAATAAGCCTGTGGAATTGAAGAAGCTGAATCCGCAGAATGGCTGGCTTGCCGAAAGGTGGTATCCGAATCAGAAGAAACGTGCAAAAGCTGCTCCTTATAAAGAGTATAAAGGAGACTCGCACGACGCATTCTGGTATTTCGATAAGGAAATGGCTGAAATGACGGAAGAACGCTATCGCCGGGAGAGAGGGAAGAAACCACAATACTTAGGTTTTGTACAAAAGGGGCAATTACTCACATATAATCCCAAATCCCATGTGAAAGTTGCCGCCAGCTTCCTGCCGGAAAAAGACGGATTGACTTTTCATCTGAAAGCTGTATATACGGATAGTTTGCATACTGCAATTTCTGACGAACATTCGCTCACTCCTCCTGAAATAACCCGTATCTGTGGCCCGGTTCAGAAAGTGAACGACACCACCTTTACTGTCCGTTTCTACCGTATGGGAATGTACAATAAGCGTCGTACGGGAGATATTTGCCTTCTAGCTGGTAATGATGGTGACAAACATTATAAAAGCACAGTTCAGGAACTTAGTTTTCGGATTCCCTATCGCAATACGGAAGGTAAACGCCAGCATATTCTTTTCCCGGGTCTTGACGATGTGAGGAAAGGCACGGAAACTATCTCTTTACATGCAACCTCCGATTGCGGGCTACCCGTATATTACTACGTGAAAGAAGGGCCGGCAGAAATAGAGGGAAACAAGTTGGTATTTACTCGAATTCCCCCACGCAGTAAGTTCCCATTGAAAGTGACTGTGGTGGCATGGCAATATGGATTGGCAGGAGAAGTGCAGACAGCCGAATCGGTAGAACGGAGTTTCTTCATTTATCAATAGGCAATTGATAAATGAAAGATTATGGCACTATAAGTTGGAATTCGTTTTTTTGCATTGAGTAATAGGCGGAGTCTATTCGTATCCAATAATAAATAAGGATATTAAAAATGATTATGAATAAGAAATCTTTAGTTGCAATCGCATTATTGGCAGTATCGGCTATATCGTCGGCTCAATCTGTGTACCCTGGACAGCACCAGGGGAAAATGAAAAAAGAGACAGTGGCTCCTGTTCGGGTAGAAAGTTTTGATTTGAAAGACGTCCGTTTATTACCGAGTCGTTTTCGTGACAATATGTTGCGGGATTCCGCATGGATGACCTCTATCGACGTAAGTCGTCTGTTGCATAGTTTCCGGACAAATGCCGGAGTCTTTGCCGGTCGTGAAGGCGGTTATATGACAGTGAAAAAACTCGGTGGTTGGGAATCCTTGGACTGTGAGCTTCGCGGACATACTACCGGACATCTGCTTTCGGCTTACGCTTTGATGTATGCTGCTACCGGAAGTGAGATTTTCAAGTTGAAAGGGGATAGCCTTGTCAACGGGCTGACCGAAGTTCAGAATGCTTTGAAAGGCGGATATTTAAGTACTTTTCCCGAAGAACTGATAAACCGTAATATCCGGGGAAAGAGTGTTTGGGCACCTTGGTACACTTTGCATAAGCTTTATTCCGGCCTGATAGACCAATATCTGTATGCGGATAATCAGCAGGCCTTGAAAACAGTGACCAAAATGGGCGACTGGGCTTATAACAAACTGAAACCACTTAGTGAAGAAACCCGCAAACTCATGATACGTAATGAGTTTGGAGGTGTCAATGAATCATTCTACAATTTGTATGCTATCACAGGAGATGAACGTTACCGTTGGTTGGCTGAATATTTCTACCATAATGATGTAATTGACCCGTTGAAAGAACTTCGGGACGATTTGGGAACCAAACATACGAATACGTTTATCCCGAAAGTCATAGCCGAAGCGCGTAACTATGAGTTGACAGAGAATGAGACCAGCAAAAAGCTCTCGGAATTCTTCTGGCATACCATGATTGACCACCATACTTTTGCTCCGGGATGCAGTAGTGATAAGGAGCATTTTTTCGACCCGAAGAAATTTTCTAAACACTTGACCGGCTATACGGGAGAAACCTGCTGTACTTATAATATGTTGAAACTTAGTCGTCATCTTTTCTGTTGGACGGGCGATTCATCTATTGCCGATTATTATGAAAGGGCACTATATAATCATATCCTGGGACAGCAAGATCCGGAAACAGGAATGGTCACTTATTTCTTGCCCTTACTTTCGGGCTCACATAAACTGTATAGTACCAAAGAGAACTCTTTCTGGTGTTGTGTCGGCAGTGGATTCGAAAATCATGCTAAGTATGGAGAAGCTATCTACTACCGCAACAACCAGGGAATCTACGTAAATCTGTTTATTCCTTCCCAAGTCACCTGGAAAGAAAAAGGGTTAACCCTTCTCCAGGAAACGGAATTTCCGAAAGAGGAAACGACCCGGTTTACTATTCGTGCCGAGAAACCGGTTCGTACTACTGTTTATCTAAGATATCCTTCATGGAGTAAAAAAGCGGAAGTTCTTGTGAACGGTAAAAAAGTAGCAGTAAAACAAAAGCCAGGTTCTTATATCGCTATCACCCGTGACTGGAAAGATAATGACCGTATCTCGGCTACTTACCCGATGCAGATTGCATTGGAAGCCACTCCCGATAATCCGAATAAGGTAGCTTTATTGTATGGCCCGTTAGTGCTTGCCGGAGAACGGGGTACGGAAGGTATGCAGGCTCCCGCACCTTTCTCTAATCCAGCTCTTTATAATGATTATTATACTTATAATTTCCATGTACCTGCCGATTTGCGTACCTCATTGAAAGTAGATATGAAACATCCGGAACGTACTTTGCAGCGTACAGGAAAAGAACTGGAATTTACAACAGAACAAGGAGATGTGATTCGTCCGCTTTATGATTTGCATCATCAGCGTTATGTGGTATATTGGGATTTGCAGTCGAAATAGAAAATTTTAAGAACGAATTACACGAATTACGCGGTTTTATAATTATAATTGCATCAAATATAATTGCATCAAATATAATTGCATCAAACAACAGCGTAGTTCGTGTAATTTGTGTTTAATACGAAGTTAATAGATAACGAAAATGAAGGGAAGATTATTAATCATAATTTTTATAAGTATCTGTTTTATTGCAGGTTCCTGCAATGTATCATCCGTACAAGGGAGTCGTTATAACTTCTCTTCATTAGATTCTGTTATTCAAGGCTGGGTGAGTAAAGAGTACTATCCCGGTGCTTCTATTTGTGTAGTAAAGAATGATTCTGTCATTTTTCAGAAGAACTATGGTAGCTATACTCCTGATACAAAAGTATACGTAGCCTCTGCCGGAAAATGGGTGGCGGCTGCTGTTATCGGAGCGGTAGTGGACAGTACCAGTTTGGACTGGGATGACCCTGTGGAAAAGTGGTTGCCGGAATTTAAGGGAGATGCTAAAGGAAAAATCCTTTTGCGACAATTGTTATCTCATACTTCCGGAGTGCGTCCCTATCTTCCTGAACCGCGCGTAGATAATTACAATCATCTGGATTCCGCCATTATTGAGATATTGCCGTTAGATACGGTTTTTACTCCGGGAAGCCGGTTCCAATATGGAGGACTTGCCATGCAGATTGCCGGAAGAATGGCGGAAGTGGCAATGGGGAAAGAGTTTGAAACTCTTTTTCAGGAATTATTAGCACAGCCATTAGAAATGAAAAATTCTCATTTTACTCCGATAAATACAGATGGCGGACATGCCCCGATGTTAGGTGGTGGTCTGTGTACTACCTTGAACGATTATATTCATTTCCTATCTATGATTTATCATGATGGAATGTATAACGATAAGCGGATTATATCAGCAAAAACTGTAAAGGAAATGCAGGCCGACCAAGTGAAAAATGCTGTTGTTTCTCCCGAAGAATATACGGAAAGAGCATTGGGACAGTCTCATAATGGCATTTACGGATTAGGTGAGTGGCGTGAACTGGTCGATAAAAAGACAGGAGAAGCCTATCAAATCAGTTCACCAGGATGGGCTGGCGCTTACCCGTGGATCAATAAACGGGAGAATGTTTATGGCTTCTTTATTGCTCATGTAGTCGGTGCTTCCAGTAAAGAAGATGGTTTCTCATCTTTTTATGGTAGTCCTGTAATTTCGAGAACTGTTTCAGAGATTGTAAAGGGACATCCGTTGGTTGTTAAACAAGGCCGCGTTAAAGTGGGCAACGGTTCTCTTTACTATGAGGAAGCCGGCACAGGTGCCCCCGTCATCTTTGTTCATGGGCATTCCTTGGATCATCGTATGTGGGATGAACAATTTTCTGTACTGGCAAAAAAATATCGTGTGATCCGCTATGATTTGAGAGGATATGGCATTTCGTCTTCACAAACGGAAGACTATCAATTCACACACGCTGAAGATTTAGTTACTTTGATGGATTCTTTGCACATCAAGAAAGCGCATATCGTCGGACTTTCTTTAGGTGGGTTTATTACTGCTGATATGTTGGCGTATTTCCCTGACCGGATGTTATCTGCTTTTTTAGCCAGTGGAAACATTCGGAAATCGAAAGGTCCCAGTGAACCGATGACTCCGGAAGAAGCAAGAGTACGTGATAAGGAGATTGCTGCTTTGAAAGAGAAAGGGGTAGATGTGATGAAGAAAGAGTGGTTTGAAGGATTAATGAAGTCAGGAGGAAGTCAGCGGGAACGAATGCGTGAGTCTCTATGGCAAATGATCGATGAGTGGGATGCGTGGCAACCTTTACACAAAGAAGTACGGGTGGTAGCTGGTTTGGATGCCATTGAGGAATTGAAAAAGAATCATCCCGATGTACCTGCTTTAATTGTTGAAGGTCATTCTTCCGGCAACCGATTCTCAAAAGAACCTCCCATCTTACAATATCTTCCCAATGGAAAACTGAAAGTAATTGACGATTGCGGACACATGCTGAATATGGAACGCCCGGAAGAATTTAATGCAGCATTGGAAGAATTTTTGAAAAACGTTCAATAAAGAATAATATTGTAACTGATTATATATAGAATAGACTAAGTACCATGAAACAAACTATTATTGCTGTTATCTGTTTTTTGTGTGTTTCTTCATTATATATACAAGCACAAAAAATAAATCATCCTTCATTACTGTATACTCCACAACGCATACAGCAAGTGAAACAGCGTATGCAGCATGAACCTAAATTGCAGGAAGCATGGGGAGATATTAAGAAAACAGCAGATAAAGCTTTGCAAAAGAAAGATTTTAATCGATTAGACTATTTGTCGTTAGCTTATTTGATGACTGATAATAAGGAGTATGCAGACGCAATCAAAGAAATCCTCCTGAAAGCTGTGGAAGCCGAATCATGGGGAGATGTGGAAATGATGGCACGTATTCCTGCATGGCGTTCACAACTGGGTATGGCTCATAAGAGTTTTCTTTCCGCAGTGGGGTATGATGCTGCATACAATGTCATGTCTTCTTCAGAAAGAAAAAAGATAGCCGAAGGATTGAAACGGTTAGCCGTAGAACCGGCATTGGGAGACTGGTTGTTGGAACCGACCCGTATTCACTCATTGAATTCGATGGGACATAATTGGTGGACCTCCTGTGTTTGTCAGGGTGGAATATTGGCTTTGAGTCTTCAAAATGAACTTCCTGAAGTTAAAGAATGGGTGGAGCAACTTCACGAATCACTCCCCGAGTGGTTTGATTTTGCCGGTGATGTATTGCAACAGAAAGCAAAGAGTTTTGATGAGGCCGGTGGAATGTATGAAAGTCTGAATTACGCCAACTTTGGTATTCAGGAAGCTTTGTTGTTTAGGATCGCTTGGATAAATAGGGATAGTCATTTAATTCATCTAATCTGAGTTAACAGGCAGAGTTTCCTCTATTTTTCTGGTTTACCTCATCATTTTTTCTATCATCTGCTCTGATTTCACGGCCGATATTTTCGTTTTCC
>OIFB01000181.1_pt1 | contig 15200 bp, 6 predicted proteins | sample 1581931 | NCBI WGS metagenome assembly OIFB01 (sample SAMN04414075, study PRJEB24778) | human gut metagenome | material: faecal | host: Homo sapiens
ATTCTGCAAACTATAAAAGATGAAGGAAAGTATATTATAACAGCACAACAAATTAAAGAATTTTGGGAGCCTCGTTTGATGACTAAACACGATCATAGTGTCAATAGACCCCAGATATTTATAGATAATTCTTTGTCTATTTTGCCAATTACACGAGGAAGCTATATTATTGGTGCAATGGACTTGTATCATGATTTTGCATTATCTGATAGAGAGAAAGTCTTTGATAGTACAGATAGTATGCCTGTTTCTTCACCTGCATTTATTGAGTCTATTGATTTTAATAATATCACAAGTGAGGCTACGGCTATTAATAGCATATATGTTTCGGATATTCTCAGGGATTTCTTGAATGAACCGACCTTGTTGCCTACGGTAAATGGGCGAATGGGAGCTGGAAGTTTCTCATTTAGTGTCAATTGTTTGTCAGGTGAAGATACTTCTCTTTTAGTGGATGTAAGTAACTCACAGATAGAGATTGATGGAGGTTATGAAGGAACAAATTCTTTGTGTTTGATTGAAGCTAAAAGTTCTCTTTCTACAGATTTTTTGGTACGCCAACTTTACTATCCTTTTAGATTATGGACTAATAAGATAACTAAGCCTATCAGACCTGTATTTTTATTGTATAGTAATGGTACATATTATTTATTTGAATATGCTTTTGAAGAAATAGGTAATTATAATTCCTTAAAGAGAGTGCAATATAAAAAATATCGTATTGAGAACGATGTGATAACCTTACAGGATATACTTGAGATACCAAAGCGTATTCCAGTTGTCAAGGAACCGCAAATTCAATTCCCACAAGCAGATTCGTTGGAACGCATTATCAACCTTTGTGAAATTATGAATTCGGATAATAAAGCGTTTAATAAATATGGTATAGCAAAAATATATAGTTTTGATGAGCGCCAGTCAGATTATTATGCGAATGCAGGTGTTTATTTGGGTTTAATTCAGCGGTATAAAAAAGGGAGTATCTACAATTATAAACTATCGAATTTAGGGAAACAAATTTTTAAATTGCCATTGCGAAGCCGACATCTTCGGGTGGCAGAATTGATTCTTAGCCATAGTCCTTTTAGACAGACATTGAAGAGTTATATTGATAATGCTAATATCCCATCTAAAGAGGAGGTAATAGATATCATGAGGCATTGCGAACTTTACCGCATGTCTGAAAATTTATATTATCGCCGTTCCAGTACAGTGATTAGTTGGATAAATTGGGTACTTAATTTACGTACTGAATAAATTCGTATAATGCCCTTAAAATCATATTATAAATCATCGGATGGAGCATTTACTCTTTTACTTGGCGATTGTCGACAACTTTTGTCACAGTTTGATTTTCAATTTGATATGATTTTTGCTGATCCTCCTTATTTTCTTTCGAATGGAGGGATTTCTGTACAATCTGGTAAAATTGTTTGTGTAGATAAAGGAGATTGGGATCGTAGTTTTGGCAAAGAATCCATTGATAATTTTAATTATAAATGGATTGCTGATTGTCGTGACAAACTTAAAGATAATGGTACAATTTGGATATCAGGGACTTATCATAATATTTTTTCTGTAGCTAATCAGTTAACTGAACTTGGGTTTAAAATTCTTAACTGCATTACGTGGGTGAAAACTAACCCTCCTCCTAATATTTCGTGTCGTTATTTTACATACTCGGCAGAATACATTATTTGGGCTCGTAAAAATAATAATGTTTCTCATTATTATAATTATGATTTTATGAAAATGAGTAATGCTAATCATCAGATGACAGATGTTTGGAATTTGTCTGCTATTGAGGGATGGGAAAAGATACACGGTAAACATCCTACTCAAAAACCGATAAATTTATTAGCTAGGGTTATTGCAGCTAGTACTAGGCCTGGGGCATGGATATTAGATCCTTTTGCCGGTAGTAGTACTACTGGTGTCACGGCTAATCTTTTGAAACGTCGATTTCTTGGTATTGATATTGAACAAAAGTACCTTGAACTTAGTATTCTACGGAGAAAAGACTTGGATTTTCCTAAGGTTCGTGCAGATTTTCTTTCTAGGATTTACAGCATTAATGTTCATGCTATCTCTTTAGAAGATAAATAAAATTGAAGTAAAATACTTGAATTTACAATATTAGAAAAATAAATAGGATGGATAGTTCTTATATGGAAAAGGTACATTTACTGAATATCCCTGCTTAAAGATACAAAAAAGGCAACTGACTTGCAATGAGTTAGTTGCCTTAAATTTTCTTATTTTAGGAATATCCCTACCTATTTTTCGGATAGCCTTTTTTGTATTATCTATTGATTCCGGTAATCTTTGGGAGATACACCGTATTGCTTTAAAAATTCCCGATAGAAATAAGATTTATTAGAGAATCCACATTTGAACATAATCTCGGATACGGTCAACTTGGTTGTCCTTAACAACTTGGCTGCATATTCCAGTCTAATACCTCGTACAAATTCACTCGGAGTCTTGTCTATTATTTCTTTGAACTTCCGATACAAGGTAGCTTTGCTCACTCCTACAAATTCGGCAATAGAAGAAGGGCTTAATAACTCATCATCTATATTATTCTTTATGAAGTCTGTTACATTCTGTATTAACTCTTCGTCTTCCGGATGAAGAACAATCCCGTCTTTTACTTTCACAGAAGACATGCTGGAATTGAAATAGTCCTTTAAAAGCATTTGTCTCGACAGCAGATTCTCTATGGTGGATATCACCTGCCTCGGGTGAAATGGTTTGACGATATAAGCATCCGCACCATGGTTAAAGGCATTGATCTGGTCTTCTACAGAAGCCTTTGCCGATATTCCTATGATCGGAATATAACTTGTTTTCAAATCGGATTTCAATTTATTAATCAAGCTCAAGCCGTCCATATTGGGCATGACAATATCACTTATAATAATATCAGGATGATTATGTTCTATCTCTTTCAAAGCCTCCACGCCGTCTTTTGCTTCGTGTATCACATAATCAAAGAGGACATCTTTCAGCAGGTCTCTGATATTCTTTTCATCTTCCACTATCAGTATGACAGTATCTTTGCGAGGGGATAAGTGATCCTGCCCGTTCTTTTCTTTCTGCAACGAATCTTTTTCATCCGTTACAACAAGTGAATGATCGGATGGCAGAGAAGGAATCACGACTGAAAATTCAACACTTTTTCCCAGTTCACTATTTACACTTATCTGCCCGCCTAATAATTCAACCAGACTCTTTGTTAGATTTAAACCTATGCCATTGCTTACAGAGTTACCCAATTTCGGAGTATCAAATATCTTATACTTATCAAATATCTCTGCCATCTGTTGCTCGGTTAACCCCTTGCCGGAATTTCTTACGAGCAAGTATAAGGTTTTATCAGGTTCATTTTGTGATATCTCAACATGAATATATCCATAACGAGGAGTATATTTGAACGCATTCGACAGTAAATTGAATATAATTTTTTCCAAAGCATTGCGGTCGGAATAGATCTCTGACGTATCATGGGTCTCTACCTTGAAGTCTATTTTATTCTCTTTCAGGATATCCACATAATTGTTGGAAGCATATTCCATCAATGATTTTACGTCCACATTTTCAGGATGCAAATCCATATTGCTCGATTTAGTTTTACGAAACTCCATCAACTCACTAATCAGCTTCTGCATCCTTTCGGCATTATTCTTTATTATTTGGAGATATTTCTTTGTACTACCATCTAACCCGTCCTGTTCCAACAAGTGCTGTGCAGGTGTATAAATCAAAGTTAGGGGGGTAAAGAATTCATGTGCCACATTGGTGAAGAAATTGAGCCGGGATTCATAAATCTTCTGTTCATGCCGTTTCTCTACCTGGGCTATAAGAACTTGGCGGCTTAACCGTATGCGATTTTTGATAACAGACTTTGTGATGTAGAAGATAATAATGCACAATATGGCATAGATAATCAATGCAGGAACACTAAGCCACCACGGATAACCTACCTTTATAGTTAAGCGATAAACGTTGTCTCCCCATACTTTGTCGCCATTCGTGCTCTTCACTTCAAGCTGGTACTCACCCGGAGGAAGTTGGGTAAAGATAATATTCGGATTATTACCTATCTCCACCCAATCATCCGAATGGTTCTTCAAGCGATAAGCATATTCACAGTTTTCATTGTTAATAAAGTCTTTGGCTATGAAATTGAAAGTCATGAATCTTTCTTCATAGCTAAGTTTCAACACTCCTTTTCTGATACGTTCATTAATGTCCTGTACCGTATTATATATCTTCAAACTACTTAATATAAGTGGAGGATTAAACTCGCGCAAATGTATATTTCGAGGATTGAAATAACTAAACCCGCTTACTCCTCCAAAGTACAAGAAGTCACGATGATCCTTGAAGAAAGCTCCATCAGAGAATTCAACATTCTGCAATCCGTCATTCAAGGTATAATTATCTATTTTATTGTTTTTTACATTCAGGCTAGACAATCCTTGGTTGGTACTGATCCATATCTTTCCTTCGTGGTCTTTTAATATTCCATGAATCGTTTTATTATTCAATTTTTCGTCGGCATATTGTATCAGGCGAAAATCATTCTCCTCCTTTTTCAATTCGTTCAGTCCATAACTTGTTCCTATCCATATATTGGCATCATCACGCAGTAAACACAATACATCATTATTAGTCAGCAAAATCCGACTATCCATATCCTCCAATGATTTTATGCTGTTATCTTTCATATTGATACAGTTCAAGCCTCCGCCACGTGTGCCAAACCATAACATATTGTCTTCCGGATCGGATGTAATGGCATAAACAACATCGTTATTCAATGAGATATTCTTATCCGACGAATTATATTGCCTGAATCCTTTAACGTGATAACGACCTTGCTCTCTGGAAATATTTATTTTGATCAAACCATATCCTGATGTCCCCACCCATAAAAGAGAATCATTGTTCGTAAAATAAATGTTATACACAGCCTTGAAAGGCGGATATTTATCAGGTATCTCAAGCTTTTCCAGTCGCCCTGTAGCAACATTCAATATATTGATTCCGTTTCCTTCCGTTCCGATAAAAATGTCATTCGCTTTATTTCTTCTCAAGGCATAGACAGAATTGGAAATCAATCCTTTACTCTCATTCAGATAATCTGTCAATTCTTTCGTTGCAGGATTCAACAGTTTTATTCCGCTTCCTTTTGTGCCTATCAGAATATTACCATCTTCATCTTCACAGAAACATCTCACAGGGTGACTGGTGTGAACGGTTTCAAATAAAGAGTCGTAATGATAAAGTTGAATTAATCCTTGTCCGTCCGTTCCTATCCACAATATGTTCTGACTACCGGAATAAAGAGTGAAGACTGATAACTGACTGGATAGTTCGTTCAGGTAGGTAAAAGTATTCTTTTTTAAATCATAATGAATACATCCCCCTTCTATAAAGCTGACGTACATCTTGTTCTCTGCTAAAATAACCTGCGATACAGGTTTGCTACTATCCAGCTCAATGCATTGGGAAACTGTAAAGTCGGGATTTAAAAGGAAAAGTTTGTTGTCTTTGTTTAAGATAAATCTGCCTTTCGACAGAAATATCTTATCTACAGGAGTCTGTATGTCGACTGTGCGTAAATCACTCTGTTTTCCTCCGTTAATGAGTAGATTGTAGGTCAGATACACAGTATTTCCATTATTTAAAAGGAAAAGCATACGGTCGGAATCACTCACGGAATAATCCTTTATATGACTTGCAAAGTCTGTGTTAATCGGATTAAACTCATCTTCAGAATCATTGTAGACAAAGAACCCCAGCCCCTTTATGAGGCAGATAATATCTCCTGCCGCACTCTTTCCTAAAATAAAAGACTTTTCCTGATTGGGTACTTTATTATCTGTTCTTAAATAATACCTTGTTATCTGACGGGTTCGTTTATCTAACCGATTGATTCCATTATCTGTTGCTATCCATAAACTGCCCTTACATTCGATAATCTGGCGGATAACGTTATTACTTATAGAATTCGGATTGTTTTTGCTATATCTGAATGTCGTAATTTCTCTTCCATTATATGCATTCAGTCCATCCCATGTCCCAATCCAGATCGTATGTTCTGCATCTTCCAAAATACAGTTTACTGAATTATTCGTCAGCCCGTTAACATTTGATATGTGTTTTGCCACATTAAAAGCATAAGACTTTGTGGAAGTGACAAATGCAATAATCAGAATAAAAAATAATTGTGCGTATAAGATGTTTCTCATGTAAATGAATGTTATTTATACGGTTAGGATAATAGCAAATATAAGGAATTTATTTTATTCCGCGCATATTTTCATCGGTAACAAGGGTGTATGATTTCACCGTCAACAACCAATCAATAATCAATAGGCGTTTGCTAGATTCAGTATTCATTCATGAGAAATAATAATGTCTTTTTCATGGTCAGTTGGTTGTTAAAAAAGGGCGGATTTTATAATCCGCCCCCTCATTTTATTCATATTAAAAACCCGGATTTTGGGAAAGAATATTGTTGCTCTTATCCCTTTCACCTTGCGGTATCGGAAACAGATAATCTCTGTCGTCCCTAAAATTGGCACCTTTCGATGTATTATATTTGGTTGCATAAGCACGCATAACGGTTCCGAAACGTTTTTGTCTCATCAGGTCATCCCGTCTCCATCCTTCCATTGCCAATTCACAACGACGTTCCTTCCAGATGATTTCTTTCAGACGCTTCTGATCGGTTTCTGTTATGTCGGGCAGTGTATTAGTTGTTGTAGCAGGAATATACGCCTGTTGATCTCTTCTCGGATCTATCGGATTAGTTTTGCGGGCTCTTTCTCTTACATCATTCAGGTAAGGAAGTGCAAGCCCTGGTTTTCCATTTTCGTTTAATACTTCAGCATACATCAAGAGAACATCGGAATAACGGATCAAGCGAATGTTGTAACTAATCATCCAGACGTCGAAACCAGTTTTTTCTACTGCTGGCACAGTCATCTTGTAATCATGATAACCGCTTGGAGATTCAGCATTGTCCTGCGCTTCAGTATCACCTTTATATCTATCACCAGTCTGTGTGAATACATAAGTAATACGCGGGTCATCTGCATCAAAGGCATCATAGAGGTCTTGGGTTGGTACGTGAAATCCATATCCCTGATAACCGGAGATGCGTCTGCTTGTGAAGAAGTGAGGGACATTGGTACCTGTGGCTATGTTTTTGTCATATACTTTGTTGGCAATCTCAAATACTGATTCCGAACTGTTTTCATATTCAGTGCGCCAGTTCATGCCGTAATCACTCAACAATGTATAGTCTTTGTCTACTTCAATAATATCATGAAGTACCGTTTCGGCAGAGGTAAAATCACCTTTGAACATGTACGTTTTAGCAAGCATTGTTTTAGCAAAGCCACGTGTTGCACGATAAGCATCATCTTCAGAGTAATCTCCTTTTGCAGGAAGTGCGGAGGCATCGGTTAAATCATTCACAATACATTCATATACCTTCTCCAATGGGGAGCGGGGTATCTGCAGTATTTCAGCGGGTTGCATCGGCGTAGTGATTAAAGGCACTTCTCCGAATGTAGTGACCAGGCAATAATACCCGAATGCTCTCAATGCTTTTGCCTCGTTTGCATAACGTTTCAATAGTTCTTCGTTTCCTATTGCATCAGGAGCATAATAAATCACATCGTTACAACGATTGATTAATCTGTACAGAATCTCCCAACGACGTCCTACTTCACCATTGGTTGTGTAGATCGTAAAGTCGGACAAGTCGCGTACTTCGGCACGGTCACCGTCATTTCCTCCTCCTTTTAGAGCATCATCCGTACTGCAATCACCTACAAAATAATGATTTAATGCATATTCATTCCAAGTTGTACGTAATTGAAGATAAGCTCCAGTCAAGGCTTGTTCAATATCGCTTTCCTTCTGATAATAATTATCGCTTGTGGTTTTACCATAACTTGGTTCGTCGAGAGAGCAGCTATACAACCCCACTCCGGCAAGAGCCCAGCATATTATAAATAATATTTTTCTCATAATGTAATGTCTTTTTAGCTAGATTTAAAATTGCAAATTAACTCCAAAAGTGAATGTACGTGAAGACGGATAACGTGTAGTATCCACTCCCATATCCAATGGGTTATTGATACCCAGTTCCGGATCAAGTCCGGAATAACCGGTTAAAGTAAATATATTCTGACCGCTCACATAGAATCTACAACTTGAAAACAGTTTGCTCTTTTGGCAAATGTGACTAGGCAGTGTATAACCTATTTGCATATTCTGCAAACGCAGGTAAGAACCATTCTCCACATAGAAAGAAGAACCTCTCATATTGTTGTTAGAGTCAGAGTTGGTTATGCGTGGATATACAGCATCCAAATCCCCGTCTTTTGTCCATGCTTTTGTGTAAGCATCCGCCAATGCATTCTGGCGTCCTGCTGAAGCAAGGCTTCCTTTAGCAACGTTCCAGATGTCATTTCCAATAGTTCCCTGGAATGCCATGCTTACATCAAAGTTCTTATAACTAAATCCTAAGTTGAAACCATAAATGAGGTCCGGATTAGGATCACCGATAAAAGTACGGTCATCATCATCGTTCAATTCGCCTGATTCTCCTAATTTGGCAAACTTGAAATCACCCGGTTGTGCATTAGGTTGAATCTTGGTACCATTCTTATCCACATAATTGTCTATCTCTTCCTGATTCTGGAATATTCCTATTTGTTTGTATCCCCAGAAACGTCCGATAGGACCTCCTACATACGTACGGCTAGTATTTCCACTCAAATATTCCGATGTAAGTTTGGTTACCTCTGTCTTATAAGTAGACATGTTCAGCCCTACATTGTAATTAAAGTCTTTTCCTATCTGGTTACGGTAGTTGACTACTATTTCGAAACCGGTATTCTTCAAGTCTCCCGCATTAAAGAAGGGGCTGTTAGGGAAGGCGCCAAAAGAAGGAATAGGCATATTGAGCAACATGTCACTTGTTTTCTTTACATAAAAGTCCATACTTACATCAAGGCTGTTTTTAAAGAAAGACATATCTAAACCGACATTGGTTTGCTGGCTGGTTTCCCATTTAATATCTGCATTTCCCACATAAGTCGGGACGTAACCTTGTGAGTACCCGTTTCCAAAGTACCACTGATTCTCATTATTGGTGCCAATCAACGTAAGAGGCGCGTCTCTATCAATTCGTTGGTTACCATTCTGTCCCCAGCCTACACGCAGTTTTAAATTGGAAATTGTATTTTCAATGTTCAGGTTCTTGAAGAATTCTTCATTGCTCACTCTCCAACCTAATGAAACTGATGGGAAATAGCCCCAACGGTTACGTTTGGCAAATCTTGAAGAACCGTCGGCACGGAAATTGACTGTAGCAAGGTATCTGTCATCATATACATAGTTGATACGTCCCAGGTACGACAACATAGAAGATGTTTCTTTACCTCCCGAGGTGTTATCTCCAGCTGTTTGTGCATCAAGTATCTGATAGATTTCATCGTTACCTAAAGCCTTTCTCTTAAATGCATTAATGCCTTCGCTACTGTTCTTCTCATAAGTCATGGCAACCATTGCATCCGGTTTATGCCTGCCTATTGTCGTGTTGTAATTAAGGCGTTGTTCCACTTGATAATTAGAAGTAACAGCGCTATTATTATTCAATTGAGTTTCTTTATTATATTTACTTTCCTGATTCGCTAAGTTATCTTCCGAAAAAGTAGACGAATAGACAGGACGGAAGTCTTTGAAAGTATCATGGTATCTTTCGAAACTATACTGTACCCGATAGCTCAATCCTTTATACAATTTGATTTGGGCAAACACATTACCAAATACATTGAATATGTCATTGTATCTATTAGGAAGTTCGAGCATGGCTACCGGATTAGGGTCGTAAGACCACTCGGTAGGCGCATATTTGTTATATTCGTAATTTTCAGAAGACGGATCTACCAACGGGCTGATAACAGGGGTAAAAGGATCAGCTTTTTGAATGAAATCGAATGAAGGAATTGCTCCTGCGTCACGTTTTCTTATCTTTGCCAGATTGACATTGGCGCCAACAGTGATAAATTTGTTAATATCATATTCAAGATTCGCTTTAAGTGAAAGTCTCTTGAATTCAGTAGTGATGATTGCACCCTGATCGTCTACATATCCTAAACTTAAAGAAGATCTCGAATTATCTGTCCCCTTACGGATGCTTAGATTATAGTTCTGGTTGAAAGCTGTACGGGTTACTTCATTCCACCAGTTGGTATTATAACCTTTCTGATACTGATTGGTAAACTTATCCTTCATTGAGTTTTGAAAGCTTGCATCATTTTCATACGCTTTCATGATGAAGTTGTAGTATTGGTCGCTGTTCATCATGTTCAATGCTTTATAACTGTTTTTTACACCTACATAAGCATCTAATGTTACAGTCGTTTCACCTTTCACCCCTCCCTTGGTAGTAATGAGGATTACTCCATTAGAACCTCTCGAACCATAGATAGCGCAGGCTGAAGCATCTTTTAATACTTCCATACGTTCAATATCAGATGGATTCAGGCTGATGATGTTATCCATGAACTGTCCATCAACTACATACAATGGATTGTTGTCATTGACGGTCCCTAAACCTCTCACGCGGATCACTGCATCCGATCCCGGCTGGCCGGAACTGGCGGCAACAAATACGCCGGCTGCCTTACCTGTTAGTAGTTCGGATGCATTAGATACTGCATAGTTCTTAATATCCTTACTACTTATAGAAGCCAAAGCACCGGTAAGGTCACTCTTTCTTTGAGTACCGTAACCAATAACCACAACCTCATCCAATTCATTATCGGACACTAGATTTACATTGTACGTTCCGCTATTTGTTACGTTTACAATTTCAGTTTTAAAACCGACATACGAGAATGAAACTTTATTTGACGATACTTTTAATGTATATTTACCGTCAAAATCAGTGATAGTACCATTGGTCGTTCCCACTTCAAGAACAGAAACTCCAATTAAAGCCTCTCCGGTATTACTGTCGTATACCACACCCGAAATACTCTTGGTTTGCTGTGCAAAGACATTTGTGCAAACAGCAAGAATAAGAATGAATAATAAATGCTTACTCATAGTTTATACCCTTAGATTTAATTATATGAAATGATATTTTGTTTATTCGCAATAATCTTACCATCTTTCAGTTCTAATTCTGTTCCGGCGGGAAGTTCCACAATTACTCTTGCGTCATTGGCCGGGATCTCAACAGAGCCATTTGTCTTTATATTTTTTGCTATATATTCTTTGGCAACAATATCAAACAAATCGCATGGTTGGGTAGCTTGATAAGTAATGGTTTTGGTCTCTTTATGAGGGTTATAATAGAGATAGACCGGATAAGGTTTCTCTGTATAGAAGTCTGTGACATTGCAATCCAGTCGGAGAATACCTTCCACATTCGTTTGACAAACAATGGCCCCCAAAATACCAACAGGAGAAGAACTGTAAACGCTGAACATGCTCTCCGTCGGATTACCTTTTATCCATTTGGGACCATCGCCGATTGCAACCGGACTAACCCCTTTTAATGATGCTTTTCCATAGTCATCCGTTTTTCGTAAACCTTCATAAGAAACATTATCATAAGTAATGTCCTTCAATTCCGGAGCCCATTGATGTGTTTCATCTATTTCCCCCGGATAGAACAAACGACATGCACTTGCATTGTTCAACATCCACTTGCCGATAGCTTTTGCATATTGAGGCTGATATTTCACCATCGGAATGAAAGGCCAGGCAGGTTTGATACTGTTCATGAGGAATGCATATCCTCCGCCGTCTGTGATACTTCCTTGCAGACCACTTACATCATAATCACCCCATTTTCCTACAATAATTCCCCAACCGGTTCTTCCTGCAGGGCTTTTACATCCGTCAAATACCCAATCAAGAAGTTTGGCTACATCATAGTTGGCTCCCTCTACTGCATTCAAATAGGCTGCCGTATAAACTCCGAGTGGTAAAAGAGCCTCGTAAAAACGACTTTCTTTTTGGGCAAGCAGGGCTTCGATAGCACTCTTACTATGTTGCAGATAACGTGGATCGCCAAACTTATGATAAGCACACAACAATACATAAGCATGACCACCGGCAGCGTCTTGTTGCAATGGAATATTATTCACCATTCCTTTCATTTGTGCATAGTCAAAATAAGAATAGTCGTAATTTCCATTCAATACGGAATCTGCTTTAACAAACTGCTCCGCAATGCTTTTTTGTATCTTCTCTGCCCCGTCTACATTGGGGAAAACATCGCAAATAGCATAATATAAGGCATTGGGTAATACATCATACCACCAGTCGCGGCCATAGCCTCCTCCTAAAAGGGCTACTGACGGAGTCGTATTGTTCATGACTATATTCCAGCCGTTATCAGAATTGAAATAATTCTGCACCATTTTTACATAGTTATATCCGTCTTGATTCGTCTTGTCAATCCCTACAAGGCCGGCACCAAGAATAGCAGCCAATGAGTTCAGACTTTCATGGAACTCTCCGTTATTGGCATTCTTTCCCTGACGAATATCTTTAATGGCAGTATATAAGCCAAATGTAGTCTGGTCCATATTTCTGCGGGCGTCATCTAACCAGATTAATGGTCCGACTTCACTTTTATTATTCCAGTCAAAAATAAACTGGTCATACTTTTGGGCTTTTTGCTTCCAGTCCAGCATTTTATAAGTTTCAGGCATATCAGGCATAGAGTCTACCCTATGGATGGAAACCTGCTTTACCTTTTCACCAAAGTTATTTCCGTTGCCCGAGCAAGATGCCAGAAAACAAACGGTCATAAGTACAAAAACACCTTTACTTGTCATTTTCATGTTCAATAGTATCAGTTTGATTAGTAATATTCTTAGCTAAAGGATATGCCGCTAATTGTAATCCGGCAACAATCACCAGCGCATATTTCAATGCAAAATCCTGCGATACACAATAAGCAAGGAAGATAAACAGTAGTAAACCGAAAGCTCTTCCAAGGAAAAGGCCGAATTCATGACTTAGGATATATGCATATTCGTTTCTATTCTCAATCTTTGCAACTGCATCAATTGTTCTCATCATAATGGGGAAGTAAGCCAGGTCGAACAAAGGCTGGAATATCACTTTGCAAAGGACGAAAAGGATCACTCCCGTAGCAGAGAAGAGAATACCGTTAAATAGTGTACCGACAAAGAATACGATTAGTCCTCCTACAAATATTTTCAAACGGTCTTGCGGGCGGGCCATACGTCCTAATACATACACCAGGACAGCGGTCAATGCTCCGCTAACTCCCTGAATCAATCCTAACGCTCCTTCATCTCCTACCAGCTTCAATACTAATATAGCCGGTGCCGTTACTAAAAAACCTTGAACCATTCCTTTCAATCCGGCTAGCCACAGCATCTTTTTCCAAAGTATGTTGAAGCGGAAATAGAGGAAGTTCGTTTCTTTGGGGTTCTCGAATTTACCTTTCCACAGTGTCATACAGGCGATAACGGTAATGACTACTGCTGCCATCGTAACTACACAATAAGAGGTATTGATATTGAAGAGGAATCCGAAAACTTCTTTTCCATCTATCTGGCTGATAAATGCGCCTATAATTAAAGGAACACCGATGGAGGTAATAGAAAAGAAGAAAGACTCTAGTCCGAAGAAATAGTTACGGCTGTTGTCGTTGGTATTATAGAGAGCCAGCAGGTATCGGTTGGTCCAGAAGAAACCAGAAGCTGCTCCCATTAAAAAGCCGGCCAGACCAAGTTCGACGAAGCCAAGTGACTTGATAGTCATCATACCGAACATGGAAATGCCACTTACCAGGATTCCTACCGAATAAAGCGTCTTCACACTGTATTTCTTTAGCAGATAACCGTTAACAAGAGAGGTAGTAATGATGCCTATATACATTGCCAGCTGATAAAAAGCAACCATCACGGGGTCACTCGTATTTCTCATGATATAGGCTCCCACAAAGATTTCTACTATCGGTAGTACCAATGCATAAAGCATATTGGTAACCAACAGTGTTCTCATGTTAGGTTCCTGTTGCTTAAAGAACAGATATTCTTTTTTCAGTTTATTCATTACTTCTCTTGTGTCTGTTTTAATACGTTTAATATCTCTGAAATGGAAAGCTCTGCCTTACAAATCACTTCATCGCTTGCTCCATAATACATGGTTATCGTATCGCCGTCCACCAAATGCCCATTAGTGAAAACTACATTTCCGAAGAAACCTGTTTGCTCATAAGCTGCGATAGGTTCCATGATAGGTTCTTCGCTTCTTGCAATGACTTTCGACGGGTCATTTAAATCGAGTAATAAAGCCCCCAAGCAATAACGGTGATTAAAATCGGCTCCATGATAAATCTCCAGCCAGCCTTCTTCTGTCTTTATTGGAGCTGCCCCTGCCCCTACACGTGCGCAATCCCACATTCCGTCACGAGTGGTTGCCACACATTTGTGGTTTCCCCAATGCAAGCGGTCGGGCGATTCTGCCAACCATATATAATTGCCGCCAAGTTCGGGACTGCTTGGGCGATGAAGAGCGAAATACTTGTCGCCTATCTTCTGTTCGAACAATGCACAATCTTTATTATGCGGTGGGAATATCATTCCATGCCGTGTATAGTTTTTCCAATCATTGGTGTGAATCAGTCCAACCCCTACAGCTACCGACGATACTTCTGTGAAAGTAAGGTAAAAACCATCTTCGGTTGTTGCAACACGGCAATCCTCAATACCGAATGCTTCCAGCTCTCCTTTTCCGAAAATGGGTGGAAATTCCGGTTCATCTTTGAAGTGAATACCGTCGGTACTTGAAACCAATCGTAAGTAAGACATCGTAGTCAGATAATTCTTTCCTTTGTAACCGATAACGCGTGGGTCTGAAGCATCCAAATCGGGATCATTCTTTAAAAACGAAACCACTTCTATTTTTCCTTTTTCATTATATATAGGAAAACTGATAATTCCTTCTTTCTGTATAGGTCTCTCTGCGACGCGCAAAAGTAACCAAATTTTGCCTTGATATTTGAAAACTCCGGGATTTAACAAACATGTAATTTCCATTCCGTTGATTCCCGCTTTTAAATCTTTTGGAGCCAGTAGGGGGTTCTGCTCACATCTTTTAGCTATATCCATAAT
>OIFB01000187.1_pt1 | contig 14933 bp, 13 predicted proteins | sample 1581931 | NCBI WGS metagenome assembly OIFB01 (sample SAMN04414075, study PRJEB24778) | human gut metagenome | material: faecal | host: Homo sapiens
AAAGGGCGGAACTGTATACAATTATGCCCTTTCAGGGCGCAAATTCAGATTGTCGTTTTTACGTAGGGCGTTGCCCTACGCTATATAATTAAGCCCTTTCAGGGCACTCCGCAAAATTATCATTTAGCTCATTTCTGCACCAAATAAATCTATTTTTAAGGAGTGATTATCCTGAATCAAATCCCCCAATTTTCAGACTGCGCCAGCAAGCTCTCTCATACATAAAAATAAAAATCCTCTTTCAATCTATCACCACTCTGTAAAAACGATGAATAAAGAGTTTCAGAACGATGGTGATAGGTTGAAAGAGGTATTGACAAAATCAATAGGGAGAGAAAGAATTATACTTCCTCTACAATTTTCCAATCACCAATACTTCTTGTCGCACTATCGAAGTTAACTCCTACTTTTACAACTTTCCGATGATCAGGCTGATAAGGAATAATATACCCCTTACTATTTATTTGCTCCAGTGCTTCCTCCGGAGTTCCATCTACCTTAAATTCAAAGACATAAATGGCATCTTGCATCTTTACTACCACGTCTGCCCGTCCGATTGCACTTTTCACCTCTGTATCTACATACTGCCCCATCAAACGGAACAACAAATAGAAAATTGTCTGATAATGTTTTTCCTGCTTATTTTCCAAATCATTGGGAATTGAAGCAAAGAAAGACCTTATTCTCTCCAGACATTCGGTCAGTTTTCCGGCACGCAAATCCTTGATAAAAGAGACTACATAAAAGGTATTCTCACGGGCAGGTAAATGCACATACGCGGGCATAAGAGATTCTATGAATCCTTTCCGCACTTCTTTGTTAGGATAAGCCAATGTGTAGAGTTGGAACTCCGGATCATATCCCTTGATGGTAAGATAGCCGCTTTGATAAAGTACAGGAAGAGGATCGGTAATAACACTCGTTGGCGCATCAAACTGTTCTGCAGTAGCCGTTGCACCATCCAATTCGCGAATATCAAAATTACTCTGCTGCAATATATTAATTAAAAAAGTAGGTGTCCCGGTAGAAAACCAGAAATTGGCATATTTCTTCTGTGCAAAAGCATTGAACAAACTGAATGGATTGTAAATGTCTTCGCAGTTCTCACTAAAATGATATCCGTCATACTGCTGCTTCAAATGCGTACAAGCCTCCTCGTAGGTTTCATTATTAGCCTGTGCCATCATTTCAATATCAGTTTTCAATTGTGTACGCAATTCCCGTTCGGTTATGCCACAGATAGCACTATAATCATCTCTCATGCTGATATTCTGCAAATTATTCAGTTCACTGAAAATACTCATTTGACTGAATTTGCTAATACCTGTCAGGAAAAGGAAACGAAGATATTCTCCTTGCGCTTTCAAGGGACTAAAGAATTTCCGCATTTCTTCTCGAAGTTCATTTTGCAGTTCCGGCAAATGGTTACTGTCTAATAAAGGAGCATCGTATTCGTCAATAAGTACTACTACCGGTTTGCCCGTCTGTTCATAAGCACGACGAATCACTCCCCGGAAACGTTCCGCCGGCGTACCTTCTACTTCTTCCTTTCCATAGAGTTTTTCCCAATCGTATAGATTCAGATTCAACTGTCCCAAAAGGTCGGAAAGTGCTGTGTACTTTGTCATACTGAAATCAAGGTGCAACACCGGATAGACATTCCACTCTTTCTCCAAACGCTCCATTGCCAAACCTTGAAACAAGTCCTTCTTCCCCCGAAAATAAGCATCAAGAGTGGACACCAGCAAACTTTTTCCAAAACGACGGGGACGACTCAAAAAATAAACCTTATTGGTATTAGCCAAACGATAAATCAACTCCGTCTTATCTACATAAACGTTGTTATTATTGCGTAAGTCTTCAAAATTCTGTATCCCTATCGGGTATATTCTGAAAGTAGTATCCATAATGCCTATCCTTATAAAATTGAAATGTAGACAAATATAGGCATTAAAATATAGACTTCAAACAGTACGTACTGTTTTCTACACTTCATTCAGTTAAAAGCAAACTATACTTATACTTTCCTCTTTTTAAAAGCAATGAAGTACCCGGAAATTTATTACCTTTGTGTAATTGATTTATAAAACCGGAGTATATGAGCACTAAAATTTATCCCATCGGCATACAGAATTTCGAAAAGATTCGTAATGACGGCTATTTATATATTGATAAAACGGCATTGATGTATCAAATGGTAAAAACCGGTAGTTACTATTTCTTAAGCCGCCCGCGCCGCTTCGGAAAGAGTCTGCTCATCTCTACTCTTGAAGCCTATTTTCAAGGAAAAAAAGAACTGTTTACAGGACTGGCTGTAGAAAGGTTGGAAAAGGATTGGATTAAATATCCGATACTACATCTGGACCTTAATATCGAAAAATATGATACGCCGGAAAGTCTGGATAATATACTCGAAAAATCGTTGACTGCATGGGAAAAGCTCTATGGTGCCGAGCCATCCGAACGCTCATTTTCCCTGCGTTTTGCCGGTATCATAGAACGCGCCTGCAAGCAGGCAGGACAACGCGTAGTTATTTTGGTAGATGAATATGATAAGCCCATGTTGCAAGCCATCGGCAACGAAAAATTGCAAAAACAATTCCGGGACACTTTAAAACCTTTCTATGGGGCACTCAAAACAATGGATGGCTATATAAAGTTTGCGTTCTTGACCGGCGTTACAAAGTTTGGCAAAGTCAGTGTGTTTAGCGACTTGAATAATTTGGATGATATCTCAATGCGAAAAGATTATGTTGAAATCTGCGGTGTCAGCGATCAGGAGCTTCATGAAAACTTAGATATCGAACTTCATGAGTTTGCAGAGACGCAAGGTTTGTCGTATGACAAGCTCTGTACAAAACTAAAAGAATATTATGATGGCTATCATTTTACACATAATTCTATCGGTATATATAATCCGTTTAGTCTGCTCAACGCTTTCAAATATAAAGAATTCGGCAGTTATTGGTTTGAGACGGGGACACCTACCTATCTGGTTAAGTTACTAAAAAAGCATCATTATGATCTGGAACGGATGGCACACGAAGAAACTGATGCACAAGTACTGAATAGCATCGACTCCGAATCAACCAACCCGATTCCAGTGATTTACCAAAGCGGATACCTCACCATTAAAGGATATGACGAACGTTTTGGCATATACCGTTTAGGTTTCCCCAACCGTGAAGTAGAAGAAGGATTCATTCGCTTTCTGCTTCCTTTTTACGCGAATGTGAATAAGGTGGAATCCCCATTTGAAGTTCAAAAATTCGTCCGTGAAGTAGAAACGGGAGATTATGATTCTTTCTTCCACCGCCTGCAGAGTTTCTTTGCCGATACGACTTACGAAGTAATCCGGGAGCAGGAACTACATTATGAGAACGTACTTTTCATTGTTTTCAAATTGGTTGGTTTCTATACCAAAGTGGAATACCACACCAATAACGGACGTGTAGATCTCATTCTGCAAACAGACAAATTCATTTATATTATGGAATTCAAGCTAAACGGAACAGCAGAAGAGGCTTTGCAGCAGATTAACAACAAACGCTATGCGCTGCCTTTCGAAGCGGATGGACGCAAACTATTCAAGATAGGAATTAACTTCAGTGAGAAAACCCGTAATATCGAGAAATGGGTGGTAGCATCCTGAAGTATACCCTGCCTTGACAAAGAGACTGTTATTATTAACGTGGTGATCTTATTCCAATCCCGGCCACGCTTTTGTTGAATACGTAGCCTCAAGCGCATTTTCTAAATTATCATTCAGATTCGGAAAGAAGTCAATTCCTGTCTTTTTTTCCAGTTCGTCTATTGATAATGCATAATCAACTAACTTTGTTGATTTCGGAGTGTCGGTATGCTCCATCCAAAAAGCGATCGCTTTGAATGAATCTCCTTTTTTAAACAACAAAGCCATATAATAATATCTAGGAATGGGCTTGCTACGGTCGTTACTAATATATCCTCTGATCTTCCTTATCAATCGTTCCTCCTTTTACTACATACAAAGTATCTGAAGCTGTACAGCTACGCCCCCATGATTGCACTTGTCCCTCCAAAGTCAACCAAATGCCTGTATTAAATTTATTTCGTTGAGGACTCATATTAGTGTAATAAAAAGTCTGTTCATTTACCTCACGTGAATAAAGTCTGTCGGCGGAAGCACAAAGATGTCCTCTGTCATAACCTTGTTTTCCAAAATCTGCTTGTACACGTTGATACTGTGAACCAATAGCAGGATCAGCATCAAAAGGCTCATCACTACGTGATACATTTTGCTGTTTTGTTTGATTGTCAAACCGGAATGCAATCCAACGGGAATGTTTCTTACTCTTATCGTATTCCATACTGAAAGAGGTTACTTTCTGCCCATTGAATGTGGTATAATGAGTTACAAACACATCGTTTGCACCATTACGAAGGGCAGGGAGTTCTACGATGCCGGTGGCAAAATTATTGCTATTATTTTTGTCATTATCACTACATGAAAAAAAGGAAACACATAAAAAAAGGAAACCACCATAAATAAATAGACTTTTCATGTTACCGCCAATATTAAAAAGGATTATATAATATACAAATAGAAAAAGTTGCCCTACAAAGAGCAGCTTTTCCTATTTGTATGTATCCAAAATTTACTCCACCGTATGGGAGCCTAGTCCAGAGATACCAACACTTGCATCATCCTCCGCTGATGTAAGTTTTACTTCGTGCCATTCAGCCAAAGTATATGTAGTATTGGGACTAGTAACTGTAGCAACTCTTCTCAATACAACATTCTCCCCAAATTTCTCTTGTACTCCCTGAGTTCCCATCAAATCAATCAAAGTCTCTCCTTTAAATAAACCAATAGCATCATCACCATTAAAAGCCATAGCGGAACATTTTACAACTTCTCCTGCGTAGTTTACAGCCTGATTATTAGCAAATACGACAACATGTCCCGGTTCAATAGTTCCAGTAAAAGCTTTATTATGAAGAGATGTCCATACTATTTCTTCACCTTCTTTTTTACCATTTGTATTCATTTTCAATGAATAACCAGACAAATCGATCGATTCGCTTGTAGGATTATATATTTCTACATATTTATTATTTCCTTTAAATGATTCCACATATTCAGAGATGAATAATTCACTACCTGATGGTTCCGGGGCAGTACCTCCTTCCACACCATATAATCTAATGTTATAAAGCCGGAAACCTACAGTGTTATCAGCTACATCAGCAACAAACTTTAACGTAGAAGCATCAGTACCTGCAACCTCCACTTCCACTTGCATAGAATAGAAAATATTAGCTTCTTTATTTGCTGCGCTCACAACCTTACTTGCTGCCACTACTTCCTTGTCATTCAAAACAACTTTGATAGCACTCAAATCTGCAGTTTCACCTGCATTATACACATTAGACGCTACTTCATAAGCAACAATGAACTTACTATAACCAGAAGCTTTTATATTAGAAATTGAGAAATTCACCTCACTATTTTTAGGAAACCAAGCATGATTCACCATAGGTGCATCTGAAGAAACTTCAGGAGTCTTATGAGCAATAGCACGTATATCTCCACTCGTTGCTGCAAAAGTCAAATTCGAATTATCCCAACCCTGATAAGCACTTATAGCTGGTTTTGCTTCATCTTTACCTATAATCTTAGTACCAAACTTTTCAGTAAATATTTCAGTTCCCTCAACAGGAGGTTCAGGAGTTTCACCACCACCTTCACCTTCTCCAACAATCTTCACATTCTTCACTTCCCATGTACCTACATTAGAAGTAGTACTTATATATTTGAAAGCAAATTGAATATTTTTACCTATATAGCTAACAAGATCAATATTACCAGAAGAAACAAATTTCCAATCCAGATTAGTTCCATAAGTTGGTATAGTAGCTTGAGTCCAATCAGAAGCAGTACTTTCCTTCACCCATATAGTCAACTCTTTTGCAGGATCACCACAGAATTTATGAGCATGTTCAAATGTCAATGAAGCTTTGGTCGCTTTTGTCAGATTTACAACAGGAGATATCAACCAGCTTTCTGATGCTTCTTTTTCTGTTGCAGAGATATAAGCACTAGCTTTCATATATTTGCTGGCAGTTCCGCCAGTCTCCGGTGTATAAGACTCCCATTTCCAGATTTCGCTTACTTTAGTAGGACGTGTCTTATCTTCAATAGTAAATGTACCTTTATCTGAAGCAAATGATTCTTCAAAGAATGTAACTCCGCCAACCGGAGGCGTAGGCTCATCTCCCCCTTCACCAATAATAGTGCCATCTTCCAATATCGCAGTTGTAACTTCTTTCAATCCCGGTAATCCCCATGTATTTTTCACTAAGGTTCCTTTCAAAGTCACTAAACGAGGAAGAGGAGTTGTTGCATTATCAACTAAATTTAAAGCTGCCTTAACTTCAGAACAGCCAGCAGTTTTACCACTTAAATTAACCGCTGAACAATTCTTATAATCGCTTTCTCCACGGTCATCTGCAATCAGGAATGCAGTAGCTTTCACACCTGTGGGTTGTGTTCCAAAAACAACATCATTTTCAGAACTTATGGACATATCGGTAGAAGACTTAATACCTGCTACAATATATGCTTGTACCCAAGCTACAGTAGTACCATCGGCCTTAGCCTTTAAATCTGATACAGTATATGGATTATCTTTAGAACCATCACCCGTCAGCCCCGGAACATCACCCTCTCCCAATATATCATAAGGAGCCGGTACATCACTACATGAACTAAATGTGAACACTGCAAGCAGTGTCAAGAATAAAGCATTTAGAATCTTTTTCATAATTGTATATTGTTATTTGAATTATTTATTGCGTTTTACATCACTGCCAGTACGAATAATCAATTGCCAAGCATTGTTATATCGGGTCAGTATACCTGTCACATTTAAAGTACCTTGCGGAAGAATATCTTTTGAGAAGTTAGCATAGATACTGGTATGTGCCACAGCCGCAGACTTAGTACCATCAGCATAGTTGATATTGCGTTCTACAAAAGAAAGATTTGGATTGGCTACATCTTCCTCTGCTGCATAAGTTGTAGTACCATTTGCATCCGGGAAACTTACATTTTTTAATGTAACAAGCAATGGCGCCTGCTTCATATCCACATCGGTCAATTCTGCAGCCGTAGAGATTTCTAAAGGTCTCAATTCATCATAAAACAACTTCGGTTCATTAATCAAACGTACATGCTGTTTCCATACATATTCGGGCATACGTCCCACTTTACCTTCATAAATTGAACCGATTTGTGCAAGCTTACGGTAACTACCGATTTGCAATCCCTTACAGTCAATTACGACTTTTTGACCTACCGGACAGAAGGCATATAATCCGGAATTATTAACTCCTACAATAATAGCACCTGTTTCATCACCAACGACAAGCTGTTTGTAGATGTTTCCACTTTCATCATCTCCAATTATTACACCTTCAATACGTGTCTCATCCTCAATAGTAGTATACGTATCAGTACTCGTATCAATGAAATCATTGTATTTCTCTTTCAGCGCAGCTATTGAAATGGTACGTCCTTCCGGGATTGAATTATTGCCATAAGCATTTCCCGTCACCGGATCATCATAGTTCTCACAGGAAGTGAGACCTGCGCCACATAGCAGCAATCCGGTACATAATATAGACAGTAATTTCTTCATAATTGTTTCTTCCTTTCTTATTGTTTTGGATTGATAACTACACATTCTTAAAATCTATAACCAATGTTCAAGAAAGCGTTGAACGGGAATGCGTAGAAATACTTAGAGTTCTTAGAAAACTTGTAAACACGTGCGTCACCGTCTTTGTAATTATCATCACGGTTTTGTTCGAAACCACCTGTACGCAAATCTGTATTGTTCAAGATATTAGTCAAACTCAAATTAAGGCTAATGCTCTTTCCGTTGCGTAAACGAATGTATTTTCCGATGGAAGCATCCAACATAAATCCACCATCCAGTTTCTCCTGACCCGGTACATGGAGAACCGGATTTCCATTAGCATCTACGCCGGCACCATTTTTATCCAATACGCTGCCAAGACGACGATAGCTTGAGAAATCGATATATACACGATCATAATAGTTTCCGGTCAAATTGAAGAACCAACCTTTTACATTATAATCCAAAGCAAGGCTATAAGCAGAAAGCGGAGTACCATTAGCACGCATACCTTTAGCATAAACACGATCGAGGTTTGACTCATTCTCACTTTCATATGTCAATACAGCATTCGGATTATTGGTGTATTTAGCTTCACTCCAAGTACCGATAGCCGTCAATGAAAGTTCACTTGTCAACTTAAAGGTAGCCGCTGCTTCTATTCCCCAATGTTCCTTTTCAATGCCATTCATAGAAAGATAAGTGAAACGTGCTTCGCTATCATTATAAAAAGCATCCATTTCTACCTGATTCTGGAAGCGAGTGTAATAACCAGTCAAACGTCCCATCACCCATGGAGTGTTGAAGTTATAAGTCAAATCACCACCAATGATACGCTCTGTTTTCAAGTCTCTCACAAAGTCATTCTTAATACGTGGAGCAATAAAAGAGTTATAGGCCAACGGTGCACGTTCTTCATATCCGGCATTCAACGTGAAGGAATGGTTACCATTGATAGCCCAATTCAAACCGGCTTTTATACCTCCTTCAAGGAATTTAGCCGTACCGCTGCTACCAAGTGATTTCAACGGAGCACGTCCGTTTCTCATCAATCCATCGCGGAACATCTGTGTAGATCCTATCTTACCGGAAGCAAAATAGTTTAATGACCCGCCATTGTTACCCTGATAACGCACCCATGCACTCTGCTTATTCACATAGATGTTATAATCATAACCAAATTTATCACCTTCACCAATACGGCGGTTAGGATTATCAAGATCATTTTGCACCATACTGGAACTAGCTCCATGATCGCGCACTGCAAATTTGTCGACGTCAGTATAAAGTTGTCCGCCCAGCAAATCCTTCATTTTTTTATAATGCATACCTTTCGTTGTATTCACGGCAACTCCCGCAATGTAGCTGTTGTGTTCATTCCATTGATGATTGAATACCGAACTAAGGTTGAAAGCCAACTGATCGTCATGACGTTCTTCTACATAATAAAGTGTCTCTTTACCTAATGCATTCGCCTGTTTATTGGCAAAATAAAGAGCATCCCAATCTAACTGACGATAAGCTTTATTATTTTTCCAATTATCTGTGACTTCATTAAACTGCTGTAATTCATCGGCAGTAGGAACAGATTCCCACACGTCAAAGATTGAGCTAGGCAACTTTTTATAATAATCCGGGCGTGGATCGGCCGCATTACCATTCCAGCCTAGAGCACTTTTCCCATAGTTGGAATATTTGAATCCGGCACTTGTCACTAACTTCTTATTATCATCAATGGTGAAATTCCATGAAGCAATAGCCGATGGTTCGAACTGACGTACAATACGTGCATTTTGTTTTTCTCCATTCTGATATCCCCAGTTCGGATTATAATAATGACTGTTCGCTAAATAATAAGCTTCTTCGGTTGCCGCCATTTGCTGTCCTCTCTCTGTCGGTGTTCCCCAAGTTGCCAAAGAGAGACTATGGCGTTCGTTGAATACTTTCTCCGCACCGAGGAAATAAGAAAAAGAATTATATTTGATTCCTTCAATATTTCCCTCATTACCCCAGCGATAACCTAATGATCCGGTAAATGCCCAACCATTGTTCATCAGACCTGTAGAATAAGTATACATTCCACGCAAAATGTAGTTGCGGTTACTACCTGACAGTGTTAGTTTTGAGCCGGCCGCATATTGGCTGGCACGTAAATTGATATTGGTGGCACCTCCTATCGCACCAAAAGTAAAGTTGTTAAATTCAAAAGGACCGATCCCCTCCTTATTACGGGTAGCATCGTTCAATCCTCCTATTAATCCGTAGCTGAAACGTCCTGTTTCTGCATCATTAAACTGTACCCCATTGATATACATGTCACTGTACTGGGAATCATATCCCCTTACACGAAATCTCATTGGGCTAAACAGATAACCTACATTTGACAGATAAACATCATTGTTAGAAGTGACCAATGCAGATGTGCTCTGTGCTGCATCATCATCCTCATTCAATTGTGATTCTGTAAACATGAAAGAAGCATTGGGTTCTTAATCAAATTCCGTGCTAGTAAAGCTCATTGAAAGGCCGATGGATAAAGGGATATCGGCATATTAGAAATAACAAATAAATTATCCAAACTATATGCATCTTAAAGTACTCCAGAATAGCCATGAATAAGGTAATTGAACATAAATAAGTAGCACGGAATTTGATTAAGAACCAAGCATTGTCCTCACGGGCGTTTTGCTTTGCCTTTTGCTGCGCAAAAAGTGCTGGCATTAAGCAAAATAGCACGATCGCTAACCCTAGTCGTTGTTTCATAATTTAATTTATATTAATGTTAATTGGCCTTTCATTTTGCAACATAAAAGAAATATGCTGTTACGCAAAATAACAAAGAATTTTATATATAACAATGTTTTTTGCAAAAAAAGTAACTAGTAAGGGTGGTTTTTCCGTTTTCTTTTTAGATATTTGTCATACAAATGACAAATTACCCACTTTTAAAATCAATTTTAAAGATGAAAAAAAGCTTAATGACTTTAGGTGTACTCGCTCTTTTTGTCCTCATGGCCTACGGACAAGAAAAGAAATTTGCCCTCTACAGTGTAGCGTTCTACAATATGGAGAATTTGTTTGACACCATTCATGATGAAGGTAAGAATGACTATGAGTATCTTCCTAACGGTACTAATCAGTGGAATACGATGAAGTATAAGGCTAAGCTGAAAAACATGTCGGAAATATTAAGTATGTTAAGTACCGACAAGTTACCAATGGGTCCCGCCATTATCGGCGTTTCTGAAATCGAAAATTACAGAGTATTGGAAGACATACTGAAACAACCTGTTTTAGCGGACAGAGGGTACCAATATGTTCACTACGAAGGAGCAGACCAACGTGGTGTGGACTGTGCTTTCTTCTATAATCCCAAATTGTTTGAACTGACAAATAGTAAACTCGTACCTTATGTATATATCAATGATACGGTGCATAAAACACGTGGTTTCCTGATTGCCAGCGGTAATATCGCAGGTGAGAAAATGCACTTTATCGTCAATCACTGGCCTTCGAGAGCAGCTGCTTCTCCGGCGCGTGAACGTGCAGGGGAGCAGGTTAGAGCGATCAAAGACTCACTGTTAAGGGAAGACTCCGCAGCCAAAATTGTTATCATGGGGGATATGAATGACGACCCGATGGATAAAAGTATGGCCGTAGCACTTGGAGCTAAACGTAAGCCTGCTGATGTAGGACCTACAGATTTGTACAATCCTTGGTGGGATACTTTGAAAAAAGGATACGGAACTCTGATGTACAAAGGCAAATGGAATTTGTTCGATCAAATCGTATTCACCGGGAATTTATTGGGCACTGATCGCAGTACACTGAAATTCTATAAACATGAAATCTTCCGCCGTGATTTTATGTTCCAAAAAGAAGGGAAATACAAAGGTTATCCTAAACGGACGCAAGCAGGTGGTGTATGGCTAAATGGGTATAGCGATCACTTGCCTACTATTATTTATCTAATTAAAGAAGTGAAATGACAAAAGCATTATTTAGACTATTCATCCTGTTCATAACTTGTAGCACTGTAATCTCATGTAGTGAACAGGATTCTCCAGAACTTCCGGACAATCCGAGCAATACCAATCAAGGAATTGCCTCTATTGACCAAACGCAAATCAATGCCAATGGAGGCGGATTTATCATTCGTGTAAAAACTGATGGCACATGGCAGGCTTCAAGCAGTGAGACTTGGTGTACATTGAGTAGAACATCCAGCAATGGAAATGGCTCTATCAGTGGATATATGAAAGCAAATACCGGAGCTGAACGAAGTGTCATTATTACAATCATAGCAGGGAAAGAAAAAGCAGAGTTTACACTCAAACAATTAGCAGGCAATGGTTCTAATCCTGATCCAGATCCAGACCCGGAAAAGCCTTCAGGATATGCGGGAGGATTGAAATTCCAGCTTTGCGTTCTGGAGATATGTATAAGTTCATCACACACACTACTAAAGAGAATAACAAAGAGATTATTACTTATAGCTATGAGTATGATTGTAACAAAATGCATTCTCGTTGGGTCGCATGCACTTTTAGCACCGCCACTTCTGACCAAGATGCAGGAAGAAATGAGAACTTTACAGAAGATCTTTCATTACCTCCAGCATACAGACTTGGAGAAAAAGCTTTTTCTGGTTCTAACTACAGTAGAGGACATTTAATAGCTTCCGAAGACAGACAATATTCAGTAGCAGCCAACAAAAAAACATTCTACATGTCAAATATGAGTCCACAAATTCAAGATGGATTCAACGGAGGTATTTGGCTAAATTTAGAAAGACAAGTTCAAAGTAAAGGCTATAGCATTACTAATTCAAAAGATACATTATATGTAGTAAAAGGGGGAACAATTAGGGATGACCAGATACTAAAATATATATCTGATGGCTCTCATAATATAGCCGTTCCCAAATACTATTTTATGGCACTGTTATCCCTTAAAGATGGAAAATATTCTGCCATAGGGTATTGGTTTGAGCATAAATCTTATAATAGTAAAGAACCCTTTTCTAAATATGAGGTTACTATAGACGAGTTAGAAGCTAATACGGATATTGATTTTTTCCCTAATCTTCCTTCAGACATAGAAAAAGAGGTAGAAAAGAGTAAAGACAACTGGAAATGGTAACAAGTCATACCACTACTTAAAGATATTCAACAAATATCTCACTTTGAATTTAAATGAAGAGTAAGTTTCCTTTTTAATGAAATTTACTCTTCATTTTTTATCCATTTCACTTTATCGAGTATAGTCGATAAAAACACCTCTATTTTATCGATTATATTCGACAAAATAGTAAATTACTTGAATTGGATTAATGAAAAACGATCAATTGCTCGCTTTTCTTAAATATAAAAGAACAGCAACAAAACGAGATTACAAGTAATTACCACACCGAATCCTCCCAAAATCCAAGGACGAAGTTTACTCCCCTTTCCTGCAAAGAATAGAGCATAGAACATATTTACCATTATATTACTAATAATAGCCTGCATACTACAAGCAGTAATTATCAGTGCAGCCACACTGCCTGTATTTTGCAACAAGTTTAATATGAAAGGAGTGATATCACTAAAACCGGATACAAAAGAAAGGAGATTTAATCCGCCTGTGCCCGCATACACTAACGTATAGTGAGTTAAGAAAGTGAATATCACAAAGAGTACGGCAAAAATCAAAGCAACTTTAAATTCCAACGGGTTGCTACTATCATCTTCTTCTGTTTCAGCAGGCTGGTCTTCCGGTCGTTTTTGTCGGGAATGGATAAACCAGGCAACAATAGCCGCCACCACCGCCATAGTCAACAGATACGGATAAATAGACAGGAAGATTTCTCTACTGAAAATAAGTATCAGTATCATAAATCGTAGAAACATCATGCTGACAGCCAACAGCATGGCAGCAACATAATCAGTCGCTTCCTGTTCAGAGGCTTTCCGGCTTTTACGGGCAAGTACCGAGATCGTAGCCGTACTGCTGTATAATCCACCAATAATACCAGAAACTAACGTTCCGGATTCATGGAATACATATCTCTTTAATAGGTAAGAGAGATAGGAAATGCCGGATACTACTACCGTTGCCAACCAGATAGAATAAGGAGTAAGATTAATATCCGGAATCAGATTCTTATGCGGAAGCATCGGTAATATGATACCGCTGATAGCCAAGAACTTGGCTAACGTAATCATTTCATCATTCTTCATCCGTTGAGCAAACTCTGTAAAAGTATGTTTGAGTTCAGTCAGCAGGAGCACAGTCACAACTACCATGACATAAAACCAGGAAGGTTGGGTAGCTACGATAGGAGCCATACAATAAGTAATCAGGGCAATAATGATGGTAGTTACACCAAAAACATGAAATTGTGATTGCTTTACATAATAGTTTAATCCCAACAGCAATCCCAATACCGCTCCACCTCCCATAAACAGACGCATATCCGTAGGGTCTAAGATATAAAGCAAGTAACCCAGTATACCAATAAAGGTAAAGGTGCGGTCGGTTCCGAAAAGAGTAGTTTCCCCCTCACGCTTCAGACTGATTCGACGTTGCGAAAGTCCGATTAATAAAGAAAACAAGGTTACTAAAACAAAAGTAACCAATTCACGCGGCACATAACTGTACAACTGTTCCATATCCATATACTGCTCTCTTTTTTATATAAGAACAAATATACGGTTTATTTGTTAACGCTCACCACGTTTTATACGGTTTTTTCATTAGCTGTGAGTTATAGTAGCGTATGTCGCCCGTTACCTCCTCACCGATAAAGTCGGGCTTTACAAAAGCCTCATCTTCCGATTCCAGCTCTACTTCTGCCACAATAAGTCCTTCATTCTCACCATAAAACTCGTCGACTTCAAATACATGTTTGCCACTACGTACCAAATAACGGGTCTTGTCAATAATCCCCGGTTCGCAAAGCCTCATCAATTCTTCTGCTTCTGATAAGGCCAGCTCCTTTTCCCATTCATAACGACTAGTACCGGAAGCATTAGAAGCTCCCTTTATTGTCAGATAACCTTTATCATCCCGAATACGAACCCGGACAGTACGCCCGCGAGCACTACTGATATACCCCTGCACAATGTGACTTTGCGCAAAAGCCGAAGACTTGAATTCACCGATAACTAAAAATTTACGTTCTATTTCCTGTGCCATGGCACAAAGATAAATTAAAAATTGAAAATTGAGAATTAAAAAATGATAGTTTGACATCTCACATCATGTATC
>OIFB01000205.1_pt1 | contig 14376 bp, 7 predicted proteins | sample 1581931 | NCBI WGS metagenome assembly OIFB01 (sample SAMN04414075, study PRJEB24778) | human gut metagenome | material: faecal | host: Homo sapiens
TGGCTGCTCATTTCTGTGATGAGGCTATCCATCCGGAGTACAATGACTTTGGAGAAGAGTGGTTCGATTATTGGGAAGACGGTTATAAACTCATTCGTGATTTAAACAGTCTGTTGGTTACTATTCCTACATTGACCAGTATTACCGAACAGCAAAAGAATGAGATCAATGCGGAAACTCATTTCCTGAGAGCTTATACCTATTTTGCCTTAGCCAAAAGATACGGTGGGGTACCTATCATTAAAGAACCGCAGGAGTATAACGGTAATATCGAAGAACTGCGTGTCCCCAGAAATACGGAGAAAGATACTTGGGACTTTGTCTTGGAAGAATGTGACCAGGCAGTATCGCTTTTTGGAGATGCGAATGAAAATGATGTGCTGAGAGCGAACAAATGGGTAGCATTGGCACTGAAGTCAAGAGCAGCTCTGTATGCAGCTTCCGTTGCCAAGTTTACTCATCAGCCTTATGTCTCTTTCTCTGGTCCGGCTGTTGACCAGAAGCTGGTAGGTATAGAAGTTATATCGGCTGATCATTATTATGATGAATGTATATCAGCTTCACAGGAAATCATGAATAGTGGTAAGTTCGGTCTTTACAAACCTTCCCCCGCTACTCCGGAAGAAGCGACAACCAACTATCAAAAGTTATTTGAACAACCTTTCCAATGTCTGGACGGATTGAAAGAGCCTATCTTCATGAAGGCCTATGCTGCAAATACCATTCTGGCACATAACTATGATGTCTGGTTCAGCCCCCGTCAGATGATCCTCGACCCGAATCTCTATCCCGGTCGTATGAATCCGACACTGGATTTTGTCGACTCTTTCGAAGATTATACGGATGACGGAACCGGAACACCCAAGCCGATCAGCACTCGTGTGGATGGAAATGAAAGTGATTATAATGGATTTAACTTATCCACCCGATACCTGTCTTTCCCGATAGATAAACCTTACCAGGCATTTGCCGGTCGTGATGCCCGTTTGAGTGCCATGGTGTTATTCCCGGGACAGAACTTCGGAAGTACGAAGATCATTATCCAGGGTGGTCTGGTGAAAGCTGACGGTTCCGGTTATCATTATAGGACTCAGGCTTCGGAGAAGGGACAGGATGGTCTGATCTATTATACTTACGGAGCGGAGAAAAGCACGGAATATTCAGGATTCGATCCGACTTTGGGACATTATACCCGCAGCGGATTCCTGTTTAAGAAGTTCTTGCAGATAGAAAGTCCGGTTGAGCAGGCATGGAGTAAAGGTACACAGCCTTGGATCGATTTCCGTTATGGGGAAATTCTTCTCAACTATGCAGAAGCTGTTATCGAAAAGACAACCTCTACTTCTGCTGAAAAACAGGCTGCACAAGACGATTTGAATGCGGTCCGCAAAAGAGCGGCTCACAAAGATGACATTGCATTGACTCAGGCGAATGTTCGCAAAGAACGTTTTGTCGAGCTGGCATTTGAAAACAAACGCAGATGGGATTTGTCGCGCTGGAGAACTTTCCATAAGGAATTTGAAAACCGGGTGAGAAAGGGACTTGTACCTTTCCTTGACCTGCGGACAAATCCTGCGCATTATGTATTTGTACGTGTCAATCCGTTGGGCATTGAATCAAAGACCTTTGATTATAGCTGGTATTATAAGAGTATTCCGGGTACGGGGGCTAATGGTCTGGTACAGAATCCTTAATTAGTATATTCTAAAATATAGATTAGATATGAAAAAGCTTCTATTTTTATTATGCGTTGTAGTAGCAGGCAGTATGTTTTACTCTTGTGAAAAAGATAATCTCGAAGGGCCGGATGCAATCTTTGCCGGCGAACTGAGAGACCGGAAGACCGGAGAACTCATTCAACAGGAGATATCGGACGGTTCCCGCGTTTATTTCATCGAACAGGGGTGGGGAGATAATCCTCCTGTTCAGAATATGGTCGTTAAAAAAGACGGAACGTTTTATAACGGTATGATTTTCTCCGGTGACTATAAAATCATCCTGAATCGTGGGAACTACGTTCCTTTGGATACTCTGGATATGAAAATAAAGCCGGGAAAGAATTATCAGGTCTTCGAAGTGAATCCTTATCTGCGGATCATTGAACCGGAAATATCTGTGATCGGAAGAAAGGTAGTGGCGAAATTCAAACTGGAGCAGGTGACCAGTAACGAGGTCTATCGTATTTCGTTGTTTGCACACTCTCACATCGATGTATCCAACAAACTGAATATTGTCAACCGGACAGAAGAACTAAACCGTTCCATTACTGATGGTGAGGCTTTCGAATTGTCTATCAATCTGGAAGACTACACTTCCACGCTGGTTCCGGGCAAGAGTTATTATTTCCGGATCGGTGCACAGTCTCACGGAAGTGAGACAAAGTACAATTATTCGGCATCTGTACAGTTGGATATTTAGCATAAAAACGGAAAAGCCATGAGAAAGTATTTACAGTTGGTATTCCTTGCGGTCTCTGTCTTTTGTTCAGAGATATTGTTGGCAGAATCTCGTGATCCGGTCCGGATACTGGATTTGAGAACGCTCAATGAACTTGATCTGAAAGAACAGGAGAAGGCGGAGCAACTATGGGACATTATGCATACGACAGCTACCTTGCAAGGCATTGTGAATCGGAATAGTCCGAGATTGTACATTCGCTATGTCAAGAACGGGCAGGGAGAGAATGTCGATGATTATTGGTGGAATAAATACCGTCAGGCAGGACAGTGGCTGGCGGGACGTGATACGATAGCTTACACGGAACTGTCGGATGTCGTGACCGTTTTCAGAAAAGAAATACGCGGAGTGGTTGTTTATGACTCAAAAGTAGCATCTACCAGTAATATTGCTTCATCTGTGGCAGGAATCGAGAATCTGATAGCTGTGCGCTATGACATATCTCCCAATAGTCTCTATACCCGTTTGGTACTGCAAGGACCGAAGCTGGCTGTGAAATGCTGGCTGGTGAACAAAGATGGTTCTTCTCTTTTCACGGGCAAAGGAAGGATTGCCGGAACCGGTCAACCTTCGACAGGATCTCTGAAAATCGATCCCTATGTATGGTTTATAGAGAAATACCTGAAGAAAGGGTTATGCAATACGGAGTACGCCGCTTATTACATCGACCAGTTCTGGCGTACCGATCCTACCCGGACGGTAACGAACCATCACCAATTGACCAATCATGACTTTTTTGTCAGCAAGAAAGCTTTTTTCTTTGACCTTTCTCCTTGGGGAGACGAGCCGGCAACGGATGATCCGACACAAGAAGAAGGACTGGACTTGCAGATACTGAAAACTTTTCTGCAAGAAGCCTATAAGCAAAATAAAGGAGAGAAATTCTGCTATATCGGAGGTTTCCCGAGCTGGATTTATAAATATACGCAGCATGCTGGAGGAAAGCATGAAGATGTAGCTACCGAGTGGGAATTTTCCCGTATTATCAGTGCTTATAATGCCTTTAAGGATGCCGATGCCATCGGACTGGGAGCATTGGCTAACTCCTCCTTCTGGCAACATTTTCCTCTTCAGGAAAAGTATCCCCAAAAGTGGGTGACACATCAGGAACTGATGGACAGAGGCTATCTGAACCGTGACGGAACAATCAACTTTCAGGGACGGAACTTTATCCTCTTCTATGTAGGCGATTATGATTCCTCCTCCTGGATTGCTCAGACTACCCCTTTCCTGTGGGACGAACCTAGCCGGGGAGAAGTGCCTTTGATGTGGTCTGTCAGTCCTGTACTTGCAGAACGCGTTCCGATGGTGATGCATAATTATCGGGTGACGGCTACTCCGAATGATTATTTTGCCGCTGCTGACAATGGTGCCGGATATTTAATGCCGGGTATGTTGCAAGAGCCTCGCTCGGTGTCCGGATTGAAAAGCGGATTGAGTGCATGGGCAAAGCATTGCAGCAAATATTATCAGAAGTGGGGATTGACCATTACAGGATTTGTGATTGACGGCGAAGCCCCCGGACTGGATTCAGACGGATTGGACTGTTACGCATCGTTCAGGCCGAATGCAATAGGTCCGCTGAATATGCCTTTGACATTGCTGCATAATGTTATGCCTGGGATCCGGGCAGATTATGATATTGTAGATCATGATTACCGCAGGGCAACGGATGTGATTGTGGAAAGAGTGGAGAAACGTCCGGTTCCTTTCCATTGGTTCAGAGCCATATTGAAGTCACCTTCCTGGTATAAAGGGATTTGTGATGAGTTGAAACAGCGGCATACGAATATTGAATTGCTGGATGCACCGACATTTTTTGAACTCTATCGTATCTATCTGAAGCAGCATCCGGATGCTGCTGCCGGAAAGATAACGATGAACTAACCTGATTAATGAACAGACATATTCATATAGAATGATGATGAACAGATTGAATATAAAAAGAACAGTCGGCTCCTGTTTGATGGCGATGGCGTTTTTTTCGTGTACCCATACGGATCAGACGCCCACGAAAGACTTTGTCGATTATGTAAATCCATATATCGGCAATATCAGCCATCTGCTGGTGCCTACTTACCCAACCGTACATCTGCCGAACTCGATGCTCAGGGTCTATCCGGACAGGTGAGACTATACATCGGACAGGGTAAACGGCCTTCCGGTCGTGGTGACCAGTCATAGAGGCAGCTCGGCTTTTAACCTGAGTCCGGTGCAGGGAGAGGTATCCCGACCGATTGTATCTTACTCCTATGATTTGGAGAATATTACCCCCTATAGTTATTCCGTATACCTGGATGAGGCTGATATACAGGTTGAGTATGCCCCTTCACATCAGGCTGGTATTTATCATATCAGTTTTGGGACGGAAGGTGATAATGCTCTGGTGGTGAATACGAAGAACGGAAAGCTGGTCGCTGAAGAAAAAGGAGTCAGTGGCTATCAGGTTATTGACAACACTCCTACCAAAATCTATCTGTATCTCGAAACCAGTCAACTACCTTTACGCAAAGGGGTACTGGCAGATGGAAAAGTTGATATGGAAAGTAAGGAAGGCAGTGCCATCGCTTTGTATTATGGAAGCGAGAAGAACCTGAATCTACGTTACGGAATTTCCTTTATCAGTGCCGAGCAGGCAAAGAAGAATCTGCAACGTGACATCACCACCTATGATGTAAAGGCGGTGGCGGATGCCGGACGCAGGATATGGAACAAGACATTGGGCAAGATTGTGATAGAAGGCGGTTCGGAAGACGAAAAAGAAATCTTCTACACTTCCCTTTATCGTACCTACGAACGCATGATCAATCTTTCGGAGGACGGGAAATATTACAGTGCTTTCGATGGCAAGATTCATGAAGATGGCGGAGTACCTTTTTATACAGATGACTGGATATGGGATACTTACCGGGCTACACATCCGTTGCGTATCTTGATAGAACCGCAGAAGGAACTCGATATGATTCGTTCATATATACGGATGGCAGAACAGTCGGACAGAAGATGGATGCCTACCTTCCCCGAGGTGACCGGAGACAGTCACCGGATGAATGGCAATCATGCAGTGGCAGTTATCTGGGATGCTTATTGCAAAGGATTGAAAGACTTTGATCTGGAGGCTGCTTATGAAGCCTGCAAAGGAGCGATTACAGAAAAAACGTTGTTGCCCTGGCTGAGATGTCCGTTGACGGAGCTCGATAAGTTCTATCAGGAAAAAGGATTTTTCCCTGCACTGAACCCTGGCGAAGAAGAAACTTGCAAGGCTGTTCATTCGTTCGAGAGACGACAAGCGGTTGCGGTTATGTTGGGTAACTGTTACGATAATTGGTGTCTGGCACAGATAGCCAGAACATTAAACAAGACCGATGACTATAAGAAGTTTATGAGGATGTCTTATACGTACCGGAATGTTTATAATGCGGAAACGGGTTTCTTTCATCCCAAGAACAAGGACGGAAAGTTTATCGAACCGTTTGACTATCGATATTCGGGAGGACAGGGGGCACGTGGCTATTATGGTGAAAACAACGGTTGGATCTATCGTTGGGATGTGCAGCACAATCCGGCGGATTTGATTGCCTTGATGGGTGGACAGGCTTCATTTATCGAGAGATTGAATCAGACATTCAATGAACCGTTGGGGCGGAGCAAGTTTGATTTCTATCATCAGTTGCCGGACCATACCGGTAATGTCGGCCAGTTCTCTATGGCAAATGAACCTTGTCTGCATATTCCTTATTTGTATAACTATGCCGGTCAGCCGTGGATGACACAAAAAAGGATTCGCGTTTTGCTGAACCAGTGGTTCCGTAATGACTTGATGGGCGTTCCCGGTGATGAAGACGGAGGTGGAATGACCGCATTTGTGGTATTCTCCATGATGGGCTTTTATCCGGTAACTCCCGGTTCTCCAACTTATAATATCGGCAGTCCGGTATTCCAATCCGCAAAGATGGAGGTAGGTGACGGACATTATTTTGAGATCATAGCGGAGAATTATGCGCCGGACCATAAGTACATCCAGTCGGCTACCTTGAATGGAAAGCCGTGGAATAAGCCGTGGTTCAGCCATGCGGATATTCAAAACGGCGGACGTCTGGTTTTGCAGATGGGAGATAAGCCCAATAAGAAGTGGGGGATAGCTTCGGATGCCGTGCCGCCCTCTTCAGAGAGTTTGCCGGAATAAAGTCAGAATAATAATATTAAAATCTAAAATATAACACAATGAAAAAGATGATTGTACTCACCAGTCTATGGTCGTTTTGATTTATCTTTTCCGTTTCAATGTTCGGTTGCAGAGAGGATGACGATGAATTTGGAACAACGGCCGAAAGAGGAAATGAAGTCCGTACTCCCCGTGTGGAGGAGATCAATGGAAAAGCAGTGGTCACCTGGATTGATCCTTATATTACGGATATCAAGGAGGTGCAGGTAAAGGATTTGCAGACTAATGAGCAACAGACGGTTGCCAAAGGAGTGCAGAGCGCGGAATTTGCGATTACGGACAATAGCCTGTTGTCTTACCGATATGAAATGAAAGTTGTCAGAACGACCGGAGAGATGTCTGCCGGAGTGACTGCCCGTCTGGTGAAGAACTGGGCGCAAAAGCTGCATCCTTTGATGGATTATCATAGTGATGCGACTCCTCAAAGTGGTATGTTCTTTAAGAATCAGCCGGTGGCGAAAGTGAATGTATTCGATATTCGTGATGACGAAAATATATCGAAGCTGACCACTGCTGTCATGCAGGGAGTGATTAACCAGGAACAGGCACTGACTTATCTGATCTGGTTACAGCAGGATTTGACGCAGCTGGATGATGCCGAAGTGCAGTATGAGATGCAGCCTTTGGCGAATACTTCCCGCAACAGAGGCTTTGCGGCATTATATAATATGTATAAAGACCGCTTCAACTGCCTGGTAGTCTGGGATGAGAATCAGCCTTGGTCATGGAGTATGGCACAGATGATTTCGTCACAGGAGAAAGGCATTCCGGTTACGGAATCCATGAGAAAGTTTATAGAGGATGAGCTGGGAATAGGAAATCTGGAAGTTAGGGATATACGTAACCAATGGTCATCAAAGGCAGAAGCTTATGGCTGGGCGATAGCGCACTATGCCGACAAATGCCATCCGAAGCTAACTTTCTCCGGTGGATTGCGGAGTGATTATAAAGATAATCCGTGGAGAATGTACGATTACGTAGCTGCTTCTAAAGGCTTTGTCTTCTGGTTGGACGACTCTAATGGAGATGACAAACAGATCATGGATAATATCTTCAATAGCGGATCTTATCCGGTGGGTTCTTCGGTATTTGGTTATGGAATGAATGCCAATGGCGACGAACTGAATAAGATTACCAACATCCATAATGCAGGATTTGTAGTGAGTGACTATTATGCGAATGGCAGTTATTGGTGCAGTTTCCCGAGCAAAGCCTTCCAGCAGCGTAAAGGGATAGCCGGAGAAGTGAAGCCGGGTAAGATATATGTCGCTATCAGTCTGAGTGACGGAGACAATATTCAGTTCGATGCAAATTCTCTTTATCAGATATTCAAGGAAGGAAAGCGCAGAGGCGAAGTTCCGGTAGGAGTGACTTTGGCGGCAGGCTTGCAGGAATTGAATCCGAAGCTACTTGAATTTTACTATAAGAATATGACTCCGAACGATGAATTGACGGCAGGGCCTTCCGGTTTCCAGTTTATCTATGGTGATTATTATGCGCAGAGCGGTAAATATGCGGAATGGTTGGAAATGAACAAGAAGTGGTTATCCACTGCCGGTTTCCACACGGCGCATCTCTGGAATACAGACGAGCAGATGTATTTCGAACAATACATGAAGAGCAAGGCTGTCGATGCGATTATGGACGGATCTAACCGGACACATACCACAGGCTCATCTTACAAATTGGTAGATGGCGTGGTGCGTATTGATCAGGGGACTATGTGCCGCAATAATGGAGACGTATACCGTGATCTGATGTCTGTATCTCCCAGCCCGCGGCGTCCTTTATTCCGGCATGTCTATCTGTTGACCAACTATTACGGATTTGAAGGAAATAAAGTGGTAGTGTACGAGAGACTGATCAAGGAACTCGAACGGGTTGAACAGGATTGTCCGGATACGTATGAATTTATGCTCCCGATGGATTTGGCCGCTTCTATCAGGAAGTACATAGAAGAAGGCGGTATTTATTAAAGGAATTATAAACGAATCTAAAACAAATGAGATATGAAAAATAGATATAGTATCCGGTTACTGGTTATAGTCTTTCTTTCGGCTTTCGCTATGGGTATCTGCTACTCATGTTCGGATGATGACGGAGAAGGAGTGAAGGTATATGAGTATCGTGAACAGATAGGCAAGAAGATAAAAGTGTTGACCGACCTGCAGGCTGAATCCCAGTTCGGGCTTCGGGAAGGAATGTATCCTGAAACAAGCCGGGCGATTCTGGAAGATGCGATAGCCAAGCTGAAAGATTTCCTTCAGACGATAAAAGAAGCGGGAGTGGCGGAAGCTCGGATTCCCGAAGAGACAGCCAGACTGCTGAAAGAATCGGACGAAAAGATAGCCGAGTTTAAGGCGACTGTCCGGACGGAAGACTTACTGGTTCCGGCAGAGCTGGAAGTAAGCGGAAAGAATGGCGGATATATTGACTTTGGCGCTCATCCGGAGTATTCCACATTCGGTGAAGTTGGCAAGCAGGCATTTACTGTTGAGTTTTGGGTAAAGCTGAAGGATGTAGAAGGCTTCTTCTATCTGATCTCTACCTTTACGGATGATGATACGAACAATCACGAACGCAAAGGCTGGTGCGTGAATAGCTACAACTATGGTGGCAACAACATGCGTATGACATACGGAATGGGCTTTAATGACCTGATGGAACCTGCCTTCGGATTTGCCACCGTTAATGAGTGGGTACACTTGGCTGTGGTGACGGATGAAACCGGAGTAGACGGCGAGATGAATGGAGGCAGACCTGTCATGACCAAAATGTATATGAACGGTGAACTGAAACTTTCGACCACCTCTCATCAGGATGCTTCCAAACCGTATGCTTCTAACGACAGCAATGTCCCGATGGTGGCATTTGGCGGCATGAGTGCTACAGGCAACCGTATCGGTGATAAAGGTGCTAACGGAAGTATGAAACATCTGCATATCTGGCGTACCGCCAAGACTCAGGATGAAATCCGCCGGTTGATGGAGCATCCGGAGAATGTGACGGGCGAAGAGGACGATTTGGTTTGCGGATGGACTTTCGCGAAGATGGCGCTTGACGACCAGGAAATTAAAGACTTGACCGGAAAGTATACGGCAAAGCTGGTCGGAGACTATAGGTGGATTGAATTAGAATGATACGAAACAGAAAATACAGGATAGATATGAAAAATAACTATTTATATAATTGGGTAGTGATAGTGTTTATGATGCTTCAGATGCTGGCATTTACTTCTTGTTCTGATGATGATGACAATAGCGGCTGGCCGACGGAAACGGACAAGACCGAAATCTTCATAGAGCGCTTCAGTACATTGGTGACTAACCTGACTGCGCTGCGGGATGGAGCTACATATGGCGAACTGAAAGATAACTATCTGGTATCCAGTAAAGCCATGCTGGATGATGAAATTGTTTATCTGGAGGAAACGATCGCTAAACTGAAAGAAGGAAACAAAAAGTTGGCTGACAGTGAAGCCGACCGCATTATCCGTGAAGCTAACCAGATAGAGAAGAACTTCAGAGCGACCAGACGTACCGAAGACTTTTTACCGGTTGCCGCTGAACTGTTGGTCAACGGAAAGAATGGCGGATACATTGATTTTGGTGTTCATCCGGAGTATTCAGCTTTTGGCGAGCAGGGGCAACAAGCATTCACAGTCGAGTTCTGGGTGAAGCTGACAGATGTGGACGGATATCTCAATAGCTTTGTATTCTTGCTTTCCACCTTCACGGATGATGATACGAAAGATCACGAGCGTAAAGGATGGGCGGTAAACAGTCACTTCGGCAGATTACGTATGACGTATGGTATAGGCTATAGTGACTTGTTTGAACCGGGCTTCTCATTCAGCACACTAAATCAGTGGGTTCATGTGGCAGTTGTCACTAACGAGAACGGAGTGGACGGAGAAGTCAGAGACGGAATTCCGGTGATGACCAAGATTTACGTCAACGGCCAGTTGATGTTGTCGGAAAGAGGCCGGGATGACCGTTTGCCATATACTCCGAATGATAAGGAAGTGGCTATGGTTGCCTTTACCGGGCTTAGCGCAACTGCCAACCGTATCGGAGAAAAGAGCACCAATGGATGTATGCGTCATCTGCATATCTGGAAATCGGCGAAGACACAGGCCGAAATACAACATCTGATGGATACTCCGGAATCCGTGACAGGAAGCGAATCGGATCTGGTATGCGGATGGACATTGAATAAGACTGTTTCGGATAACAATAACATCAAAGATCTGACGGGCAAATTCTCAGCCAGGCTGATCGGAGATTTTCAATGGGTAGAGAATAGATAATTGTTTTACGAACCGGGTAGTTCCCAAGCCCGTCGGATAGCTGGCTTTGGGACTACTTTCTTAAACAAACGAACATGAGGAAAGAACTTGTTTTTGTTTTATTGGCATTATTTCTGTGTGCCGGCTGTAACGGTAACAAAAAGAAAATGAACGGTGAACACGATTTGGATGCGGCAAACATTACGTTGGATGACCATACGATCAGTTTTTATTATAATTGGTATGGAAATCCGTCAGTGGATGGAGAAATGAAGCACTGGATGCACCCGATAGCCCCTGCTCCGGGACATTCGGGAGATGTCGGTGCCATATCCGGACTTAATGATGACATCGCCTGTAATTTTTATCCGGAGCTCGGAACGTACAGCAGCAATGATCCTGAAATCATCCGGAAACATATCCGGATGCATATAAAAGCGAATGTCGGCGTACTGTCTGTCACTTGGTGGGGAGAAAGCGATTATGGCAACCAAAGTGTGTCTCTCCTGCTGGATGAGGCTGCAAAAGTAGGGGCAAAGGTGTGCTTTCATATAGAGCCTTTTAATGGACGCAGCCCGCAAACGGTGAGGGAGAATATTCAATATATAGTGGATACTTATGGTGATCACCCGGCTTTTTACCGTACGCACGGCAAACCTCTTTTCTTTATCTATGATTCTTATCTGATCAAACCTGCCGAGTGGGCGAAGTTGTTTGCTGCCGGGGGAGAGATAAGTGTGCGTAATACCAAGTACGACGGTCTTTTTATTGGTCTGACATTGAAGGAAAGCGAGTTGCCCGACATTGAGACAGCGTGCATGGATGGCTTTTACACTTACTTTGCCGCAACAGGTTTCACAAATGCTTCTACTCCGGCCAACTGGAAATCCATGCAGCAATGGGCAAAGGCACATAATAAATTGTTTATTCCGAGTGTCGGTCCGGGATATATTGATACCCGGATTCGTCCTTGGAACGGAAGTACCACCCGAGACCGTGAGAATGGAAAATATTACGATGATATGTATAAAGCTGCCATAGAAAGCGGTGCTTCTTATATTTCGATTACGTCTTTCAATGAATGGCATGAAGGAACTCAGATAGAGCCGGCTGTCTCAAAGAAGTGCGATGCTTTTGAATATTTGGATTATAAACCATTGGCTGATGATTACTATTTGATAAAAACTGCCAATTGGGTAGATGAATTCCGGAAAGAAAGATCTGATTCGGAAGATGTTCAATAATATGCTATATCTTGTCGGTTTTGACCATTTGTAATTAAAATGTTCTATATTTGTGATACATAACTCAAATATAGAACATTATGGGTGAACTTTATGGCACATGTGCATTGCTTGCTGCAGTGTTGTTTTTTGTTCTGCTGCAAAAGTTTGAAAGCCGGTTCGGCAAGGTAGACAAAGAGCTTGGCGAGATAAAGAAACGAATGGACGACCTGCTCAAAGCTCAGGAGAAAATGGCTTCCGGCCCTGTAAGGGCCAAAGAGGATGTAACGGCAGAGACTTTGGACAATACGGATATACTGCCTTATGTAACAGAAGAATTGCCCGATTCGACAGTGACAGCCTTGAAGGAAGAGAAAGCTGTCGAAGAAAAAGCTGTTGAAGGCATACAGCCCATTATGGCGGAAACTACGCCGCAGAAATTAAACGCTTCCCTTGAAAAAGAATCTGCTGAGGCCACTTTGCAGGAAACTTCTCCAGAGGCTCCTCTCGAAATACCGTCTGTTTCCAAACGGAAGCAGGTTAACTATGAAAAGTTTATCGGTGAAAATCTTTTCGGTAAGATTGGTATTCTTGTATTCGTCATCGGAGTCGGCTTCTTTGTAAAATATGCCATTGATAAAGACTGGATTAACGAAACATTGCGTACCGTACTTGGTTTCCTGACCGGCTCCGCATTGCTGGTGGTTGCCGAACGCCTGCAAAAGAAGTACCGCACATTCAGTTCCTTGCTTGCGGGTGGCGCCTTTGCCGTTTTCTATCTCACAGTCGCCATTGCCTTTCATTTTTATCACCTTTTTCCTCAGACGGTTGCTTTTACTATTCTGATAGCTATAACGCTGTTCATGTCTATCCTGTCCATTCTGTATGACAGGCGCGAACTGGCTATCATCTCACTTGTCGGGGGATTTCTGGCACCTTTCCTTGTTAGCACCGGGAATGGTAACTACCTGGTACTGTTCACTTATATGAGTATCTTGAATCTTGGAATGTTCGGACTGTCCATCTATATGAAATGGGGAGAACTTCCGGTGATTGCATTTGTTTTTACTTATGTGGTAATGGGAATCTTCCTGTTGACAGGCTTTACTACAGGATCGACACATATTTCCGTCCATCTCTTCATTTTTGCGACGCTGTTTTATTTCATCTTCCTCCTGCCGATATTATCGATACTCCGGATAGAAGCCGTGAAAAAGAACAGGGGATTGCTGCTGGTCATCATAACCAACAATTTCATTTATCTGTTATTAGGAATCCTGTTCCTGCGTAATATGGGACTGCCGTTTAAATCGGAAGGATTACTGAGTTTATTGATCGCTATCATCAATTTAGTTTTAGTCATCTGGCTACGGATGAGCAAGAAAGATTATAAGTTCCTCATTTATGCGATGTTGGGACTGGTACTGACATTTGTCTCCATCACTATACCTATTCAGCTGGATGGAAATTATATCACGCTGTTCTGGGCAGCGGAAATGGTGCTGCTGTTATGGCTTTACGTAAAATCGAAGATTGGAGTATACGAACGTGCAACACAGGTATTGATGGGACTGACCCTTGTTTCATATCTGATGGATATATATAATGTACTGATGACCTCTTCCTCCTCCGAAACCATTTTCCTGAACAGTTCTTTTGCTACTTCCCTGTTTGTCGGTCTGGCCACCGGAGCATTCGCTTTACTGATGGGGCGTTACCGTTCTCTCTTTACCGAAGCCCGTTATCTGAGATACACTCCCTGGAATTCGATCATGCTTCTTGCTGCTGCCGCCATCCTCTATTATACATTTATGGCAGAGTTTGCCTTGCACTTGGCAGGAGCTACAAGAAGCGGAATGATGCTGGCGTTTACTTCTGCTGCCATCTTTATTCTCAGCTATGCTTTCAAAAAGCGCTTCCCGATAAAACAATACACAATCCCTTATCTGACAGCTATGGGAATGAACGTGCTGATCTATGCGATCAATATATGGGGAGACCAGTGGGTATACACGAGCCTGACTCCTGCTTTGCTCCGATGGTTTGCGGCAGCGTTTGTTATAGCTAATCTGTACTACGTTGCCCGTCAATACTATACATTAATAGGATTGAAAACTCCTTTCACCGTTTATCTGAATGTCCTGGCGCTCTTCCTTTGGCTGACGATGGCCCGTTCTTTCCTC
>OIFB01000206.1_pt1 | contig 14372 bp, 8 predicted proteins | sample 1581931 | NCBI WGS metagenome assembly OIFB01 (sample SAMN04414075, study PRJEB24778) | human gut metagenome | material: faecal | host: Homo sapiens
CCGGCATACGAGATCTAGTACGGTCTCGTGGGCTCGGAGAGGTGAATAAGAGACAGCCCATCTACTACCACACGCGAAGGATCTTCTCCCCAATAAGTCTCCAGCTTATCGGCAGCCCAAATGCCGGCGAATGTAAATACAATCACCAAAGCGGCAGTCAGCCATAATACCCAAGAGAAAGGAAGGAGAAAATAAAGTGCAATCCAAATGATAGAAGCCAGTAACGCCCCAGCCGTGCCGGGAGCAAAAGGAGAAAAACCGGAGCCAAAGCCCGTGCCTATAAAAACAGGTAGAAAGGGAGGACGCTTCATTTATTACTAATTACTAATTACAAACTACGAGTCGGTTGTGTCACGAGTCCCCCAACGAATGGGGAATTTGTACAATAAAAAAGTAAAAGTTGAGGTTGAGCATCCACCAGTCTTTATAGGATGGTAAATCTCAATCTCAACTTATTATTTGGGGTTACTGATTAAGCTAAGTAATCAGGTTCTTTTTCACCAATCATGTTACGCAATGTCTGTTTTACCATTCTCCATTGTGTAAACAAGTCGTGTTCGGGCTGATGTTCGAAATCGTGCATCGGACTCTTGCAGAAGAATGACAACCAAGTCTGGATGCCACACATGCCTGCACGCATTGCCAAGTCGCTGAACAACACAAGGTCAAGAGCGATAGGAGCTGCAAGGATAGAGTCGCGGCAAAGGAAGTTCACCTTGATTTCCATCGGGTAGCCCATCCATCCGAAGATGTCGATGTTGTCCCATGCTTCTTTGTTGTCTTTGCGGGGAGGATAGTAGTTGATACGTACTTTATGATAAACATCTCCGTAGAGATCCGGATATTTTTCTGGTTCGAAGATAGTGTCGATTACAGACAGCTTGCTGACTTCTTTTGTCTTGAAGTTATCCGGATCATCGAGCACTTCACCGTCGCGGTTACCGAGGATATTGGTAGAGAACCAACCGTTCACACCCAGCATACGGGTTTTGAACATCGGAGCCAATACGGTTTTCATCAGTGTCTGACCACTCTTGAAGTCTTTTCCGGAGATAGGTACATTCTTTTGTTTAGAGAATTCCCACATAGCAGGAGTATCCACACACAAGTTAGGAGCACCCATCACGAACGGAGCGTCTTCTGCAATAGCAGCATACGCGTAACACATACTCGGAGAAATCACGTCTGTATTGTTTTCCTTCATTGCTTTCTCTAAAGCAGCGAGTGACATGTGTTCGTCAGACAGCGGAATGTAAATTTCAGTACTTGCAGCCCAAAGCACCACTACGCGTTCGCAGTTGTTAGCAGCTTTGAAGTCGCGGATATCCTGACGAAGTTGTTCTACCATTTCCCAACGGGTAGCAGCCTTCTTCACGTGTGTACCGTTCAGACGTTTTGCCCAGTTGTGATCGAAAGCAGCCGGCATCGGTTTGATAGCTTCCAACTCTTCTTTTACTCCATTCAGGTCTTTTTCTTTCAAAACCTCGGCGTACATAGCAGCTTCGTATGCGTTGTCCGGGAAAATATCCCATCCTCCGAAAACAATGTCTTCCAAATTCGTCAAGGGCACAACGTCCTTGATGAGTTTTTCTTCGTTGTTCTCCATGCGCATTGTGGCTAACTGTGTAATAGATCCTATCGGTTTTGCCAGTCCCTTGCGAGAGGCTAGTGTACCTACAATCATCGTGGTAGCTACCGCACCACCCACTCCGACTACCAAGACGCCAAGACGCCCGGTAGCGGGTTTAATTTCTTGTTTCATTTCTATTCTATTAAAATTAAACTAAAATTGATGCAAAAATAAGATTAATTAATTACTAATACAGTCTTTATTTGTCATATAAACATTGCAATTAGCAGGATTTAACTTTTAAAAGGTCATGTGGAGACTTATTCTCAAGCCTGATCTGTCAATCCCGGGCGAATCACGATAAGTGAGCCTCCAGATATAGTCCAAACGTAACACCTTGAAAATGTTTTCAATACCGACACCCGCCTCCACATAAGGTGTTTTTCCCATTGTTTGTGTGTTCTCTATCGGAAAAGCGAACAAACCGTCGCTCAAAGCCGGATTGTTTTTATCGCTCAAATGTCCATATAATCCACGACAGGAAACTATTTCCCTCCATTTAAGTTTTTTCAACAACGGCACCCGGTTGAACAACCATCCGTTGAGGAAATAAGTAACATCCCACGAGAAATACTCATCGTTCATAAACTCCATCGCATTCATCAACGAGTAAGATTCCGGTTGGATGGTATAAGAAAGGTTGGCATTAGGCATGATAAGCAGCGGGAAAGGTACTTTATCCCACACTTTACCTGCTTTTAGTATAACGTCCGTATAGCCGAACGCGGAAAACCAGAAGCGTTTCTGAATACCGGCTTCGGTATGATTGTAGGTGTAATCGCTGCCCAACACTCCTTTTCCGGCAATGGTATGAGACAAGGTAAACACCGGTGCATCCAACGATACGGGAAAACGGTTCCATTGGGTCTGGAAGAATTTCTCGTTCGGAGCATAACGCAGTTTCAACTCTGCTGCACTGACAGAGAAATCTTTTACCGGGGTGTAGGTATCTCCTTCTTTCTTTAAAAAAGGAATCAGGTAGGAGGACTCATCTTGCCGTGTACGCGCTGTCAACTGGAAAGAAAAGCCGGAATAAAACTCATTGGTATAGGTCATCTCCGCCTGCCGGAAATAGCCGATACGGTCATCCTTCTCACGTTTCAAGGCCAGGAACACATTGTCTTTGCTTGTATACAGGTAATTTTGTCCGTACTGGTTCACATCTGATTCGTAACGCAATTTCAATGAATGGATGGGAAATTCGTTGGCGTATTCTTTCTTCTTCTTGAAAGAATATTCCAGTTCCGCCAATCCTTTCACTCTTTCATCTTTAAACCCGTAAGCCACATATCCTTTGCCAAACAGGTGCGGATTGAGCCAGGCGGTAGTCATACCTCCGGCACGGATACGGGGTCCTTCCAATGTGTTACCGCTAATAGTGGCATTCATCGGGCCGATATAGAAAAGTGGCGCTTCTGTGGAGGTGGGAATATATCCCGTAAAGAGAATGGAAAGCACTTTCTCCGTCCAATAATACACCGGATAACTGCGTAATTGTGTCATCAGGCGGTCTACCGAGTTTTCCTGCTGGGAGATGGCGGCTTGCGGACGATTCTCCGCCCAGAATGTTTCGGGACGCGACAGGGCTTCCGTCTCTTCAATAATACGTTCGGGTTTGGTAAAGGCTTTGTCGGCTTCGGCAGTCGGCGTAAAGGTGTAGTTGCTGTAATCCGCTACACGACGGGCAAAAATACCGTCCTGTCCTTCGGTCAGTTTAAACTCAACAGTGATACTTTCATGATCGAGCAGGCGTGTGCCGTCTTCAGCGCGCTTAAATTCCTGTTCGAGCAACATGTAGTCTACAAAGTTCAGGTTTATCTTTTTGGGAAAGTTGAATACGGCACGTTTGACAAAGTAAGTAGAGTCGAGCGTCACATACAGGTGTCCGTTAAAACCGAAAGACTCGGAATTAAAAGGCGTGAAAGCGAGGTCTGCACAAGGCTCTCCGGCAATCTGCAACGTGTCCATCAGGTAATATTTATAAAAGCCTGTACCGATACGGGACAAGGGACTGACAAACTTATTTGTAAACAGGGAAATGTTGTTTTCGTAAATGTCGACGTCTTTAAAGACTTCATTGATGGCTGCCTGCATCCCTTGTTTAGAGAGAAACTCATCGACACCGGCCTGTTTGCGCCCTTTCACCCATTGCTTCTCGGAACGGGGAGATTTCCGGTAATAGTCTGTGGCAAGCAGTTCACGGGCTGATACCGTCAGAATCGGTTTACCGGTAACGGCTGAAGTATCTACATATTCCGTCAGGAAATCAAATTTACGATATAACCATTTTTTCTGTTTCTCTTCATCGAAGTTATTCAACGCAAAGGTGGTCTTTTCATAACGTTCGCGTTGCCAGAAGTCTTTCTCGTAGGGAGAGTAGTTGTCACGGCTTTCAATCATACGGCGGACAAATTCTACGGCAGGATTATCTTTCTTTCGGTAGTGCTCACGTTTGGGTTTGACTACCACTTCACCAAGCGCGTATTCGGTAGGCGCAAGCGCTACTTTATAGGATGCATTACCGGCAGGGCGAATGGTGCGGACATAGTCATTATATCCGATTACAGAGATTACAAGCACTGCTTCCGAGCGATGGGTTTTGAAGTAAAAGCGTCCGTCGCTTCCGGTAGTAGTTCCTTCGGTCGTGTCTTTTAAGCGTACAGATGCATAAGGCAAAGGCTCTTTGGTCAGAGAATCAGTCACCACCCCTTGTACCACATACTGCGCACAAAGCGGAATACTGATAGCCAATAAAAGAAAGAGCGTCAATGTGCCTTTTTTCATTAATCTCATACCTTAAATCCTATTGAATTGAGCGGGGCAAAGGTAGGAGTGATTTCAAGACAAAAAAAGGTCTATTTGACGGAAGAAATGTTCTTATTTGACACAATTAGGGGAAAGTAATACGGAATCGGGTCAGTCCGTCGGCATAGGTTCGCAAAGAGAATGTACATCCATGACGCATCAGTACTTCGCGAATAAAGATAAGTCCGATTCCCTGTCCGTTCGGTTTGGTAGAGAAGAAAGGACTGAACAGTTTAGCTTCTGTTTCTTTGCTGATCCCCAGACCGTTATCTATCACTTCAACAGTGGCCGGAGCGAGGGTGCGGACTATTATTTCCCCATCGGTCTCAATGCTTTCCGCTGCATTCTTGATGATGTTTACGAGTACTTGCTCAAACAAAGCGGCATCCAGCATCACATCTTTCAGACTTTCGTCTATTTCCATGCGGAGTGTAATGCGACGGTCATTACACATTCCTTCCATAAACCGCTTGCAGGTGAAAACCAAATCATTCAGATTGACAGAAGAAAGTGTCGGTTCGGGGATTTTCACCACATCGGCAAAGCGGGTAATGAAACGGCTCATTGAGAAACAACGGTCGGTACATACACGCATCACGTCGCAGATGTCTTCCATTCCTTCTTCGCTGGAAAGGGCTTGTTCTACCGTATCCAGTGTGGAAGTAATGCCAGCAGTCGTGTTGTTCACTTCGTGGGCAATCATGCGAATCACTTTCTCGTATGCTTTCTTTTCCGCTTTCATCACTTCGTCGGTGAGGGTTTCTACCAAGTAGAAGGGATGTTGAAATCCACGATCAATGAAAGAAGAATGAGTACACCGGTAGATATTCGAGTCGTTCAGACGGACGGTTACCTTCTCTCCTTTCGGGAGGTTGGCCAATTCCACCGCTAACGGAGAATCAATCTCTTTCATCTTCTTGCCTTGTACGTCTTCCAAACGAACACCCAGCATTTTCAAAGCCATCGGATTCAATTCCGAAAGGTCTTCATCAAGGGAAGTTATAATCACTCCCATTGGAGAAGCTTTAATCAGCAAATCGAGAAAATTATTCTGTTCACGCAGGCGGAGACGTTCATTCTTTAGCTGTTCCATCATGCGGTTGAAGATATTCACCACACGATCGGCCTCATATTGGCCTACAGGGCTAAGACGGCTACTGAAATCCTGCTCACGCAACAGTTCCATACCGCTTCCGATTGTATTCAACGGCTTCACAATCTTACGATAGAAAAAGGTCAGATAAATGAGGATGAAAAGTATCAGCCCCTCCCCTATGTAGAAAAAGATTGTATTCAGTTGACTGGAAAGGAACAGCAATACACTACCTAATGCCAGCAGCAGAAAGACTAGTATGTAAAAGAATCCTTTTATACGCACGTTATCTGTGGTTAACGGTTAATCTTAATATTATTAGGCACGTGCCTAAATTTATCACATTGTTATATTATATTTTTCGAGACGACGATAGAGTGCTGCACGGCTGATACCCAATGCCGTAGCTACCTGACTCAAATTTCCTTTGTAACGGTCCAACGCCTGGAGAATGGTCTGGCGTTCTATTTCATCCAAAGTCATACCGACCAGAGCTGCGCCTTCGGTCACTCTTGCGTCATCGTGGCGAATATACTGCGCATCAAAGTCGGAAGCATCAAGCAGCGGTTTACCACTTACCAAAATGGTACGTTCCACCAAGTTCTTCAATTCACGAATATTCCCCGGATAGGGCAAACGGCTCAAGAATTGCAGGGCATCGGCAGAGAACTCCGTACGGGGCAATCCGTTGGTTACCGCCTGACGGTCGGCAAAATGACGTGCCAGCAAGGGAATATCTTCACGACGTTCGCGCAAGGCCGGCAGTTTCACTGTTATCAGATTGATACGATAGAAGAGGTCTTCACGAAAAGTACGTTCGCCTACCATTTTGCGCAAATCGGCATTGGTGGCTGATACCACCCGGATATCCGTCTTGCGCGGACGGCTGTCGCCGAGCACTTCAAATGTCTGATCCTGCAATACACGCAGTAACTTCACCTGGCACGAAGGGTCGAGATCACCTATTTCATCCAGGAAAATCGTCCCTTTGTTTGCCATTTCAAAACGTCCGATACGGTCTGCGGAAGCATCGGTAAAAGCTCCTTTCTTGTGCCCGAACATTTCACTTTCGAACAGGCTTTGGGAGATACCTCCAAGATTCACTTTCACAAAAGGATGTTTGGCTCGCTGACTGTTGATATGAATGGCCTCGGCTATCAATTCCTTACCTGTTCCGCTTTCCCCTGTAATGAGGACAGAGGCATTGGTCTTTGCTATGCGGGCAATTGTGTTCAACACATCCATCAATCCCTGGCTACGTCCGATGATGTGGCTGCGATCGAAAGAATCGCTCTGTTCCTGCGTTGGTTCCTGTGGAGTGCCCGAAAGTTGGAGTGCCGTTTCGATGCGTTGCAACAAAGCGGCATTATTCCAGGGCTTCGTTATGAAATCAAAAGCTCCTGCCTGCATTCCTTGCACGGCAAGTTGGATACTTCCCCAAGCGGTCATCAATATCACCGGTGTTTCGGGACGGAATATTTTTACTTGTTTGAGTAGGGTCAAACCCTCCTCACCCGTTGTAGAAAGAGTGAAGTTCATATCCATCAGGATTAAATCCGGAGCTACGGAACGTACTACTTCCATAGCTTCCCGCGGACCGGGAACGGTCTGTGCTTCATATCCTGCCCGCTTCAACATGAAGCTAAGCGAAGAACGCACTGCGCTGTCGTCATCAATTATCAGAATCATAGTTAAAATTGCAAGATTCCTCTACCAAGAAAACTTCTTCTGTTTTTTCAATCTTCCAAGAAGAAGTATTTCTTTTTTTATTTCTTTCTTTATTTATAATGGGGGATGAATTTTTCTGTATTATTTACGTATTTTTCATTTCCCGAGTGTTAAAATCGAGTTTCAAAGGTACTATAAATAGTTCGTAATACCAAATGAATCAGGCATAAATACGCAATAGTCTGTTTGCAGACTTGAAAAACTTTTCCCATAATCTCCGGCAAGTTCCTCCATAAGATTCAAAAGCTTTTTCCTCCCCTTTCTATTGCCGGATGATTTCATCAAAATCAGCTTCAAGTTCGGTATTGGTACGAAAATCCCATAGTGTCAGACTGCGAATCTGATAATAATAATACCAATAATAATAAAGTTCGGAAATATGTTTCTGTCTCGCATCATCTTTAGAGTTCTGCGCATCATTCAAATCCAAGGTATTGATTTTACCTATCAGGAAAGTTTCAATACTTGTTTTATATCGTTGCTGGGCTATCGCATCGGCTTCTTTGGCTATGTCCAATTGCTGTGCCTGATTATTGAAATGCTCCACCAACAGAAAAATATCCTGGTTGAAGTTTATCTGTTCCTGACGAATTTTTGAAAGCACTACATCCCGGTTACTCTTGGCTACCCGGACTTTCCCACGGCGTTTTCCCCAATCGAGAATCGGAATCTTAACGCCTACCTGAACAATCTGATTGTCCTGCAAGTTCCTGTAAACGGCCGGAAAATTCCGGTTCTCACCCGTATACCCTACGCTTGCAAACAAATCGACACTACGCAAATTTCCGCGTGCAGTAGCTACTTCATAATCGGCTTCCAACTGGCGGCGACGGATATTCTGTGCAAAAGAATTACGTTCCAATGCTTTATTTAACACCTGATTGTACTCCATCCTCGGGCCATCCACAGCTTCGGGAAGAACCGGGTTTAGTACTTCATCCTCTCCTACTCCCAAAAAGGCACGGAGCTGGAACATCTTGGCATTGAGATCACTCTCTGCTTCCGTCAATGCAGCCTTCGCATTCAAAGCGGAGAGCTTCAACTGCAAGAGTTCATTCTCGGAAATCTGTCCCATTTTGCGTTTGGCAAGGGCTACTTCATAAAGGTGGTCGGCGTTTGTCTGGTTCTGTTTCGCCGTGCCAAGATTTTCTTTTGCCAACAAAAGATTAAAGTAATAAGTGATGGCACGCATCGTCACTTCTTCGGTAGCAGTGATAAAAGCTGCTTTCGCTTCGGCATAACGAACCGGTTCGATACGTCTGTTCCACTTTATATTATTGACTCCAAAGATGGGTTGTGTAAGTTGTAATGTGACAGGAACCGACATAAAATGCCGGTCTCCTCCGGCTCCCAATTGCTTGATATAGTCGAGAGAGGAAGTCAACGAGAGTTTACCACCGGTAAGCCAGATATTTTGATCGATGGAAAGATCACCGGTAAGCCCCAATGTATTATTACGGACAAAACCGTAAGAACCGTCCGAATTTTGATAGGAACTATACGATTTGTTATAATTGGGCAGGGTTCCGGTCAGGTTGACTTCCGGCAGAAGATCGGCACGAAAGGTGCGAAATTCCCAATAGGCCGTTTTCAATTCATTCAAGGCAACGGCGGCGTCAACAGATTGAATACGCGCCATAGCAATGGCTTCATTCAAGGTTATTTCCCTTTCCTTCTGTGCCGACAATGCCAACGGCAGGCAAACGGCAGCAAGAGCAAACAATATACTTTTCTTTTTCATTATGCACAGTATTTTCCACTATGTGAGAATCAAACGATGTGCCAAAAAAGTAAAGTTTTTATTATCAACAGATTAGAAAATAAGAAAAGTGTCCATTTTCGAACACTATGCCCAAAAGTGAACGTTCGATTATTCGCAGTAGTTAGGAAGGCGCACAGTGAAACGAGTGCCTTTACCTACTTCGGAGGTGACGGAGATGGTACCATTCAGACGTTCGATGATGGTCTGACAAATACTTAATCCCAAACCTGCTCCTTGGGTGAAATTATCGACTTTATAGAATCGTTCGAATATATGACGGATACCTTCTTCAGAAATACCGACTCCGGTATCCTCCACAAAGATGCGGGTATAGCCGGGAACCTCATCGTCTTCATAGCCGAAAGTAATGAAACCGCTGCTCGTAAATTTAGCAGCGTTATTTATCAGATTATTCACGACTTGCTGCAAGCGTACATTATCTGTCGTGAGATATTTCTTATCACTTTCGGGCATACGCAACACCAGTTCTACTCCCGGTGGCATATTCAAGCGTTGAGAATCATGGACGGTCTTTAATAACAACGGCAGGTTATGCTCGGCGAACATAAATTCCATGGTTCCCGATTCGATACGTGACAAATCAAGAATATCATTAATCAAAGCCAGCAACAGGCCACAATTCTTATTAATGGTTCCGATAAACTGGGCAATCTCTTCGCTTGTAAAACCACTCGTATCGCTTAGCAAATCGGAGAAACCTACAATCGCATTCAGCGGAGTCCGAATCTCGTGACTCATGTTGGCAAGGAACGCCGATTTCAGTTTGTCAGCCTGGAGGGCTTTATCACGGGCCTCTCTCATCTCCTGCTCGGCAGTCTTATATCGCTGGATACTCTGACAAACACCTAATATATTGTACAATGAATCTTGTGTCAATCCCGTGATTACGGAAGAACGATATTCCCACCATTCATACTCTCCGTTGACATTCCGCTGACGGAAGTTCAGACGGGTATTGGAATCTTCCCCGGTCAATGCTCTGTTAAACAACGGTCTTATTTCTTTCAAATCGTCAGGATGGATAGTGCGATCCATTTCATCACGGGGGATGGTAGTAACCGATTCATCGTATCCGAGACGTTTCAAGAAACCTTGCGGGAAAATAAAACAGTTCGTTTCCATATCAAACTGCCACGGATATATGGAGCTTTCGTCTACCGCCATATCAAAGAAACGTTTCTGCATTTCTTCATCCGAAATATTCCGCGCAGAAAGTGCCATACCGGTAATCGCGTCCTTTGAACGGATCGGAACTATTTCCCCCGACACAGGGAAGTACTTATCACTATGCACTTCTTTCATGAAAGCTCCCTGCGGTATCTTCACACTTTCTCCTTTTGAAGCTACCTGCTTCAGCATTTTATGAAGAATGTCCTGACCGTTATAATAGATCTTAAAGATACTGCCAGCCATCATTCCTTCATAAAAACGCCCACCTGCCTCATACGGCAAATGAAGCATTTGTAATAAGGAACGGTTTGTGAAATGAATGTGCAAATCGGTATCATACGTTATCACACCATCACGGATGGAATGAAATACATTATCAAACTCATTACGCTGTTCCACCAGTTTATTCTGTACCAGCAGACGGGTCTGTGCCTGAATCCGTCGTTTGGATTCACGCCGGTTGGCACGCATCAGCCACACGATAGAGGCTATCAACAATGCGAGGATAGACGGATAGAGAAGTATAAAAAGGTATTTATATTTCTCCCAATATGGTTCATTGACTATGGTTCCGCTAGAGGATACTTTATCAGAGTCGACATGGAAAAAATCTAATTGCTTGTAGTCAAAGATGAATCCCTGTGTAATTTCCGTCACTCCTATATCCCGGGGAGAGGTACCTTTCAAGACCGAAGCAGCCCTTTGAGCAGCCAATGATGCAGAAGTATAGCTGTCGGCATCATAAGCACTAAACACACCGTTAGTCAATCCTACATTTTGAGTTGAAAATACGGGAGCTTTTGAGTTTTTACCTACAAATGAAAGGAAAGGCGACCATTTAGGAGCAACAACCAAACGTTCGTAGCTGTTACGAGGGTAACAAATTGCCGCAATGATATGACTAGTCGTATGATTTTGGGTATTATAGATTTTCATTCTATAATCCGGGTTGTCTTTCTGAAAGATTTTCCACTCTTCTTCAAAATCTTCAAGCCCTTTGTTACTTAAAAAGCTGTTATCTATCACACAAACCACTTCTTTCCGTCGGGGAAATATCTTTTGTGCCTGACGTAATATGACATCGAAATCCGGATTGGCTGTGAATCCGCAAACATTGGGATGAGTGGTAATCAACTTCGTATCGGGATACTTAATACCGAAAAACACCACCGGAATCTGCAAAGGCAACGAATCTCCACATGCAAAAAGGGTATAAAAAGCTTCATCACTCGCAGTTACAATCAAATCTGTCTGCCTGTCGCGGGCACGCTGACAAAAACGACGCATGATTACCTTCTCGGAATTGAATGCCCAAAAATCTGCATCAAGATATTCCGTTGTTATGTTAACCTTTAGACCGCTCTCTTTAAACCCTTTAGCCAAGCCCTGATTAAGGTCACTGTGCCAAGGAGTCTGCGAGGTGTAAGACTGTATAAAAAGGATATTGAATGTACGTTCCGCTGCCGCCGCCTGAGTAAGAACAGCAAAGAACAGAACTATAAACATACAATAGTAGCGTCGATTCATATAATTAAAACCTGCGGTGTTTTCAATATTATGCCGACAAAGATACGTTAAATCTATTGAAAACAAATAGATAGCCCAAGTTTTTTATTCTTCGCGCAGCGCTTCGGCAGGCTGTATGCGGATTACCTGACGGGCAGGAAACCAAATACCTATAAGAATCATTAAAGACATCAGGAAGTAGGTTATGACAAATGTAATAAGAAAACGCACTACTCCCCACTCCATATACCCTTCAGTCAACTCCAGATGGCCGATATTATAACAGATGGCGGCGGCAGGCAAAGCAGCCAGAGTCAATAATAGCAATCCTTCTTTATTTAAACGTTGCCAAAGCTGCATCCGGCTGGACCCGACTGCTATACGAAGCGCAGACTCGGCACGACGGTGCTGCGTACGAAACCAGAAGGTGCCGACAATGCCCAACAGGATATTAAGCAATAAGAAGCCCATCATCCAGAAACGTATCTGTACCTGATTATAACTTCCTTGCTGGAAGTCATTCCGCAGATCTTCATAATCATGCACTTTCAGGATGAATAAGTTACCGACACTCAACTGGTTGGCGGACAATTTCATCAAATGTTCCGCAAAGTCTCTGGAAGTCCCCGGTTTCACCCGCAGACAAACTTCTACACTCGAAGGATAAAGTTCATCGTCAAGTTCGACCATTATCTTTTCAGTAAGTTCAATGGCTACATACCGGTCACTGTAGTTAGGCCAAAAGTCATTGTAACGCACTTTCTTCGAAACTCCCCCTATCTTGTACACTTTCGTAGAATCATCCACATCGACCATTTCTTTACCCAACAGCGTACGATCGCCTTTATAATCTTTGGGCCAGAAATTTTCACCAACAACTACATTGCCATTCTTTAAAGCTTGCACCAACGGCTGATAACCACGCCCATCAGCACTTTGATAACGGAAGACCTGAAAAAAGTCAGGGGTTACCGAACGTCGTAGCGGACTACTAACCAATGTATCGATACGCAACATACTACCGGAATTACTCCCGATATAGGGACGCGCATTATTGGATATTGAAACGGCCTCCACTTCCGGCAATCTCCGGAGACGATTGGTCAACTCGATAATATCTTGTCCTAAAGATGTACTCTTTTGCTCTTTCGAAAGATAAGAATTACTCTTGTCGTTTTTCAGGCTTAGCTCCAAATAATACGTATCGGTAATATCAAATCCTACCGGTTCGTAATAAGTACGCGCTGTCACATACGTCCAGTCGACCACATACCACAGGACCACAAAAACAATTAATAGTTCTGACCACAACCATCCGTTTGACCGGCGCTCGTTCCATATTTGTTTTAATAGTTGCATTTTCTTTAGAATTTAGATGAGTTGAAGAATTATCTTTCGTTGATGGCATCCACAATATTGGTGCGAGTTACTCTCCATGCCGGAATGGCGGCACTTAATAAATTGAGTAGGAAGCAAGCCAGAAATGCCAGCAGGAATACGGTAGGATCGAACAGTAAGTCGACACACATGGTCCGCAAATCTTCCACCCCATTGGATACAAAGTCTACGGAGAAAAGCATTCCTCCCAAAAGGAAAGCGGCGACATAACTTAATACCAGTCCGAGAATTCCTCCGAACAGGGAATAAAGCATATTTTCGGATAGTACCTGCATCATAAGCTCCCGTCTGGGGGCACCAAAGGCTTTTCGCACTCCTATTTCGGAGATACGCTTACGCATGCGTGACAAAGTAAGTCCGGATAAGTTGACGGCAGGAACAATCAATAAGACAAGTAATGTCAGTATGTATTGCCGTACTGCTTCTTTCACAGCAGGAGGATTGTTGGCGGAATAGCGTTGCGCGGCTACGAAATAAGTATCAGGCTGTCCGCGATAGAGTAAATCGAAATTGGGATGCCCTGCCATAAAGATAGCCCGCAAGCGGTCTGCCTCCTGACGAATAGCCGGAAAATCGTCTCTCGATTTAGCCAGTATATAGACGGCAGTCATACCCATGATATTGTCATCGCCCCAAGTGGCTGTGAAGGCACTTGTTGAACTCAAAGGAATCCAAACTTGCGCATAGGCGTACTTCGCCAGTTTAGAGACCGGACGTACCACTCCGCAAACAATATAAGCCGAATGATTCAGAAGGAATGTTTTTCCAACCACTTCTGATGTTCCGAACAAACGGCGAACCATATCTTCGGAAATCACAGCTTTTGCTGCTCCGGCATCAAAATCGGCATTATCATACGGTTTACCGGATAGAAACTCAAATTCAAATATTTTCCAGAAAGCATCGTCTGTTTGCAACACACTACAACTTTCCATCTCACCTGCCGGTTTAGCAGCCAGCATTGTTTCCTGCCAGATATTGGTTATGGAAACAACTTCGGGAATTGTCATTGCTTTGAAACAAGCCTTTGCCGTATTGTATCCGATAGGGCCATTGCTTTGCCAATTCACGTTGGACTTACTTTGAAGTCCGGCAAACCGGAAAATAAGCATCCGGTCACGATGGGTTTCCGGTGCAAAGGGAGCAATAGTCGCACGTAAAGTAATCACAATTACCATTATCATAGCAATAGCCAAAGCTGTACCAATAATGGAAATAGATGAAAGCAGTTTATTTTCTACCAACATCTGGAATGCTTT
>OIFB01000226.1_pt1 | contig 13274 bp, 9 predicted proteins | sample 1581931 | NCBI WGS metagenome assembly OIFB01 (sample SAMN04414075, study PRJEB24778) | human gut metagenome | material: faecal | host: Homo sapiens
AAGTGTGTCTCTCTGACATGTAGATGGTCACTAGACATGTGCCTCCCTCCGTAAACAGATATTATCAGGTGGTTGTGGAGTCACCTGGCTCGCTCCGAAGTCCATAATACCCTCATTATAAAGATCCTGCGGTTTTTTAGCCTGCATTTCATCCTACATATCAGCAAACATTTTCTTGCCTTCCGTCTAGTCAATCGGAGTATCAATGCCGAAATAACGGGAAAGTACCCGATACACATTTCCGTCTACCACCGCATAAGGCATACCGTAGGCAAAAGAACAGATAGCTGCCGCCGTATACTCCCCTACTCCTTTCAGCGCCAGCACTTCGGGGTATGTTTCCGGAAAAACTCCATTCATACTTTTGGCCGCAGCATGCAGGTTGCGGGCACGAGAATAATATCCCAGTCCCTGCCAGTATTTCATCACCTCATCCTCGTCAGCGTCTGCCAATGCCTTCACATCAGGAAAACGTTTGATAAACCGGAGAAAGTAATCATATCCCTGCGCCACCCGTGTCTGCTGGAGAATAATCTCCGATATCCAGATCCGATACGGGTCCGACGATTCTCTCCAAGGCAAATCACGCTTGTATTCTTTATACCATTCAACTATAGCCTCACTAAAAATATTCATTCCTGATTTCGATCTATCATCTAACATTTATCTCGTATATACTATCCAAAAGCAGTACAAAAGTAACTCTTTTGTCTCTAAGAAAACTTAATGCCTCCACTTTTTTAGAAAAATGTGCAGAATATATTTTTTTAGGAGACCAAAAAGCTATATATTTGCAGTCCAAAAAATTAGCAAGAACCTAGTAATAATATTTTTTTTAAGGAAAAATGACTAAAGCAGATATTGTAAACGAGATTACAAAGAAAACCGGTATTGATAAGACAACAGTTCTTACAACAGTTGAAGCATTTATGGAAGCTGTTAAAGACTCATTGTCTAACGATGAGAATGTATACCTTCGCGGGTTTGGTAGCTTCGTAGTTAAGAAAAGAGCTCAAAAGACAGCTCGTAATATTTCTAAGAATACTACTATCATCATTCCAGAGCACAACATTCCGGCCTTCAAACCGGCTAAGACATTTACAATTTCAGTAAAGAAATAATAAACAAGAGTATTAACCCATAAAATGTGAAGCTATGCCAAGCGGAAAAAAGAAAAAAAGACATAAAATGTCTACGCACAAGCGTAAAAAAAGACTAAGAAAGAACAGACATAAAAGCAAAAAATAATTTTTAAGTCTGATCAAACAGAATAAAGAACAAACTTGCGAAGCTACATGTCTTTCAAGTTTGTTCTTTGTTTAAGTAGCTAACCCAAAATGAACAATTTGTCAAAAAAGTTGTTCATATAAATGAGATTCAATCAATAATAAGGAAACAAAACAGTGACAAGTGAACTAGTAGTTGACGTACAGCCCAAAGAGGTCTCCATCGCCCTTCTCGAAGACAAGAGTCTGGTGGAACTTCAAAGCGAAGGAAGAAACATTTCTTTCTCAGTGGGCAATATGTATTTGGGACGTATCAAGAAATTGATGCCCGGACTGAATGCATGCTTTGTAGACGTCGGTTACGAGAAAGACGCTTTTCTTCATTATCTTGACCTGGGTCCTCAATTTAACTCACTCGAAAAGTTTGTAAAGCAGACTTTAAGCGACAAAAAGAAGCTGAACTCCATCAGTAAAGCAACCCTACTTCCTGACCTGGACAAGGATGGCACAGTGGCCAATACATTAAAGGTCGGACAAGAAGTGGTGGTGCAAATCGTTAAGGAGCCTATCTCTACCAAGGGACCGCGACTGACGTCCGAAATTTCGTTTGCCGGACGCTATCTCGTACTGATCCCTTTTAATGACAAGGTTTCTGTTTCACAAAAAATTAAATCGAGCGAAGAACGCGCCCGCCTGAAACAATTGCTGATGAGCATCAAGCCGAAAAACTTCGGTGTCATCGTCCGCACGGTAGCCGAAGGCAAACGCGTAGCCGAACTCGACGGAGAGCTTAAAGTCCTGGTTAAGCATTGGGAAGATGCGATGGTAAAAGTACAAAAAGCCACCAAGTATCCGACGTTGATTTATGAAGAAACCAGCCGCGCCGTAGGTTTGTTGCGCGACCTCTTCAACCCTTCTTTTGAGAATATTCACGTCAACGACGAGGCTGTGTACAATGAAATTAAAGACTATGTATCACTGATTGCGCCCGACCGGGCTAATATCGTGAAACTGTACAAAGGTCAACTTCCCATTTACGACAATTTCGGTATCACCAAGCAGATTAAATCATCGTTTGGTAAAACAATCTCTTACAAGAGTGGTGCCTATCTGATTATTGAGCACACTGAGGCGCTTCACGTAGTAGACGTGAACAGCGGTAACCGCACCAAGAATGCCAACGGGCAGGAAGGTAACGCACTCGAAGTAAACCTAGGAGCCGCCGACGAGCTGGCCCGCCAATTGCGATTAAGAGATATGGGTGGTATCATTGTCGTGGACTTCATCGATATGAATGAAGCCGAAAACCGTCAGAAGCTTTATGAACGAATGTGTGCCAATATGCAGAAAGACAGGGCACGGCATAATATTCTGCCGCTTAGCAAATTCGGGCTAATGCAGATTACACGCCAACGTGTGCGTCCGGCAATGGACGTCAACACGACCGAAACCTGCCCCACTTGCTTCGGCAAAGGCACTATCAAGTCGTCCATTCTTTTTACGGACACTTTGGAGAGTAAAATTGATTACCTGGTCAATAAACTGAAGGTTAAGAAATTCTCGTTACACGTCCATCCGTATGTTGCCGCTTATATCAATCAGGGACTCGTTTCCCTGAAACGGAAGTGGCAAATGAAATACGGATTCGGTATCAAGATTATTCCAAGTCAAAAACTCGCATTTCTGCAATCTGTGTTCTATGATACACATGGAGAGGAAATCGATATGAAGGAAGAAATCGAAATCAAATAAACAGAAAAGGCGGCCCGGTCAAAACGAGCCGCCTTTTTGTTTTATCTATTTTTCTTCAACTATCCATTTTTCAATATTACGGGTTTCCGCACTGAAATTTACTCCTATTTTAAAGAGTTTCCGTTCATCCATCTCGAAAGGAAGAGCGTAATGCTTGTCATTTATCTGCTGCAATGCTTCTTCTGCCGTACCGTTCAGTTTAAATTCCATGATATAGATGAATTTGTCTGTCTGCAAGACAAGGTCGATGCGTCCTTCGCTTGTATGATATTCCACTTTGGCATAGAAGCCGACCAGTTTAAAAACGATGAAAAGCACGTTCTCGTAATGCAATTCCTGATCGCGAATCACTTCGTAGGTGGTATCTGCAAAGAAGCTTTGCAAGCGACGGAAGAAAGAACTGTAATCGCCGGAACGTACTTCACGAACAAATTTCTGAATTTCAAACGGAGATTCTACCTTATTTACATTCGCATAATAAGGAAGCAGGAAACGGACAAATCCTTCTTCTACTTCACGATTCGGGAAACCTAACCGATACATTCCAAATTCTTCATCATACCCTTTAATGGTGAGGTAGCCACTCTGATAAATCACCGGAATGGGATTAGTAGATTCAGAGTCTATGCTATTCAATACTTGGGCGTCGGTTTCTTCATGCGTCATCCGCTCCAAGTCATAATGATGTTTTTGCAGCAATTTCACCAGATAGGTCGGTGTGCCCGTTTCAAACCAATAGCTGCCGAAATCCTTACGTTTGAAAGCATTAAGCAAACTGAACGGATTGTACATACCAATAGAATTGTGCGTAAAATGGTAACCGTCATAGCACTCTCTCAACTCTTCACAAAGTTTATCATACGTTATTCCGCGCGCAGCAGCAAATTCATGAAGCTCTGTTTCCAAATTGTTGTGGATTTCACGCTCGCTAATGCCACAGATTTCGACATACTCATTCCACATGGATATATCATCCAAGTTGTTCAAGTCACTAAACACACTGACTTTGCCAAACTTTGTCACACCGGTAAGGAATGCAAACTTGATGCAACCGTCCATTGTTTTAAGCGCTCCATAAAAAGGCTTTAATGTATTCCGAAATTGCTTTTGCAATTCTTCATTACCGATGGCTTGCAACATGGGTTTGTCATATTCATCGACAAGAATAACCACACGTTGCCCCGCCAACTTACAAGCGCGCTCTATGATACCGGCAAAACGCAAGGAAAACGAACGTTCGGACGGCTCGGCACCATATAGTTTTTCCCATGCTGTCAGCGATTTATCAAGTATATTATCCAGACTTTCGGATGTATCATATTTCTCGATATTAAGATCCAGATGCAGTATAGGATATTTGATCCAGTCCTTTTCCAGTTTTTCCACAGCCAGCCCTTCAAACAGTTCTTTCTTTCCTTGAAAATAGGCCTCTAAGGTGGAGACGAGCAGACTCTTTCCGAAACGGCGCGGACGACTCAAGAAGTAATAACTTCCGGTCTTTACCATTTGATACATCAGTGCTGTCTTATCAATATAGAAATAACCGTCATTACGAATTTTTTCGAAATTCTGAATACCGATCGGATAAATTTTATGGCTCATATTCTCTTCTTTTATTAATCAATGCCTTTCTTGCAAAGATATATATTTTTAATAGAAATCTTTGTCATGGCAGGTTAAAAGATTCTTTTCAATCATTCATTCTGCACATTTCCCCGGAAACTTAGGGACGATAAAATAAGGGGATAATGACTGCACAAAATTACGAAAAGCCCGGACTTTCGCAAGCTCGGGCTTTCTGTATCTTGAGGACGTCTCCTTTACCTATAGGGAAATGGGCGACTAGCAATTGATTCTAGTACAACAAAAAAAGACGTCCCAAGAGTAAAGATAAAAGGGATGCCAGTAGGAAATGTGGGGAGGCATCCCTTTTCTAATAGAAGAACAAAGATGGAAGGATGGACTTTCACAAGCTGTGTCTCTTCGCTTTGTCACTTCTCAACATATAATCTTCACACTTCGGTGAAGAAGGGTTTCATATTTATGGAGAGAACGCACTTCAACAAGCACGGGCTCTCCTATTATGTTATATCATTCTAGAGATAGCTCCCACCTCTGCCAGAGGCAAATATAGAGGAGCTATCTAATAGAACATTAAAGGATTTCAAATTAATCCGCAAAGAGAGCAGTAGGGAATGTTACTGTCTTCACCACAGGTGCAGGAGATGTTGCGCTCCAGCTGATTGAAGGAGTAATAGTAACTGTCACTACCAAATCTTTCACAAGACCCTTCAAGGCCTTACCAGCATCTGTTAATATCAATTTCTGTCCAGTAGAATCAAACTTGAAGTTAGTTTTGTCACTTAGTTCTACCTTAATAGAATATCCATAAAGAGCAAGAACAGCGTCAGCGGTAGTCAAAGTACCAGTGTCATAAGTGTTATTATCTGCAGTCGGCCACATTGCCTTGCCTTTTCTGTCTTTCCATACAATGTCACCTAATACATCAATCTCTGAATCTATGGTTTCAGCTGTATACGCTGTTGTGATACCTTTTTTAGCGTCCGTTGCACCAAATTCCGATTTAAGCAATTCTGATAATGAGATGAATTGAATCTTTTGGTTAGCAATTGAAGCAGGTTCAGTAGCATCGTTAGGCTGACAATTTACATCTACAGAGAATGCCATATTGTCTTTAGCGTGAGCCATGTCTACTGTGAACTTATCGTTAGCTACACTTCCTACATGATCGTCACCATTCTTGTCAACATCATACGTAATGCTGTTGTATATACCTGAAGTAACTCCGCCAGTAATAGCGTTCCATGTAGTAAAGATTGAGCCCATTTCTCTTTCGAGACTGATGCTCTGAATCTTATCAGCATTCTTAGTTTCATTAATCAGAAGAGACACCTTGCCATCTTCAGTCCACATACCTGAAGTTTTTGTAAATACAGGCGTCTTATAATCAACAGTTACCGGTAATTTGAATACAATTTGCTTCGTTGCGTCAACGTCAACTGTCAATACGGCTTCCATAGTACCCTTGTATGCAGCGGTTACTGTCAGTTTCAGGTTATCATATTTAGTATCACCAGAAGCAATACCACTAAACTTCACTTTATCTCCATCGTTAGCCGTGGCAGTTGAGCTAGCAAGTTTAGCAGTAGTAATAGCGTCTTTGATTGCCTTAATATTAGCTGCTGACACAGCAATGTCGGATTTTTCTGATTTATTCCAAACTACCGTCTGTGCTGCCAAAGATTTTGTTTCTATTTGCTTGAAGGTGACAGTCAGTTTAGCCGGAGCAGAGGAGCCACCGACGCTAGAATAATCAATGCCCTCATGAGTTTCTCCATCAAAAGGAATACCATTTGTAGTTATATAGCAGACTTCAACCTTTGCTTCTTGCCCTTTGGTAGAAGTGATGGTTTGTTTGCCGGCTTCGTTCGTCCCCAATGTTACACCTTCAGGAGCATCGGCTGCCAACTTATAATAATATGCATAGACTGTACTCAAATCCATAGGAGTGGTGGTAGCTGCAGCTGCCAAGTCATCCAAAACCTGTACCTCACCAACTTTTGCGGACACTGCTGCATCTACCAGTTTAGTAGCACTTGTAACTGCTTCCGGTTTGATTTTAACATCATAAGCAGAGATTATTTCATTGTTCCATGCGTCTTTTGTACAGAATGCGTATGCTTCATCTGCAGGAAGGGCAGTTTCCAAATTCAAGCCATCTTTTAGTGTAACAGTAAGGTCGTAAACACCACGATTCACTTTAGCTTCGGTAGCACGTGTCAATGGTTTTGCAGTTTTATTTTGTTCGATCTTAGAAATAACAAAATTAGCTTCCTCTTGAGAATTATTTTGAGAATTCATCAAATAGATTTGATATTTACTATCACTAAAGTCAGGACCTACCGGATTAATCAACGCATTCAACACGCCGGAATTAGTTATTAACAGGTCATTTTTCTTAAATTCTTTTTTCTCATCCTCCATACCAAAAGTGAAATCAGCTTTGCATTGAGCATAACTTAATTTAAGTTCCTTTGTTCCGCCTGCAGTGATTTTACCATTCTCAATAGTCACTCCTTCAAGGCTACTAATCAAAGCTGCAGTAGGCAGAATAGTTGTTAATTCTGTTCCAGTAGTTTTATCTTTTACATGTAGAGTAAAGCTAGGTAATCCCTCATTCTGTACAGCATAAACAGTGGCTGACGAATAATCACCTTTCACCCATTTATCTGTAGCGTCATCATAGAAATACCAATAATCTTTTTCAAATTCACCTGTTCCATCACCAATAAAAGGAGATTTTCCGGCAGGACCAGCAGGACCTTCGGGACCAACAGGACCGATAGGACCTTCGGGGCCAACAGGACCGACAGGACCTTCGGGACCAACAGGACCAACAGAACCTTCGGGGCCAACAGGACCAACAGGACCTTCGGGGCCAACAGGACCGACAGGACCAGTAGCACCGGTCTCACCCTTTTCACCTCGTGCCGGTTTCCCAGTATCAACACCGTCTATAAACCAGTTTCCATTTTCTCCAATTTCAACGACAGATCCATCTTTACCATTCACAATAGAATATTTATTTCCATTGTTGAAAGTAATTTCAAATCCACCAGTGATACTTTTAATGTCTGTTACCCAATTACCTGCATTCACTTTTGCTTGCAGTTCAGCAAGACCTGCCGCATTGGCATCAATCTGCGTTTGCAGATTGTCGATGTCATCATCATAGTCTTTACAGCCTACATAAGTGACAGTAGCAAGCGTCAATGCCCCGAAAAGCATTACCCTAACAAAATTTTTCTTCATAACTACTTAAAAATTACATTAATAATATATTATTAAACACTAAGTTTCAATAATAGACCGCCCGTTACTTTGTAGGTAACGGAAGAACCTTTGTCCTGCTCTTCGGGAGTAGTCAATACTGAAAAACGATACGATATGCTACGAAACATTTTTACCCCTGCTTTTGAAAGCAAGTAGCGGGGAGGGGAAATCTTGTGCAAAATTTAGAAGTTAACAAAGCCCTAATACAAAGAATCCGCGTGTTTTATCTGTCCTATTCCTTTTTTGAGTGGTTTATTAGAAAAAATGTATGATTTCGTTTGGTTGTTTTAAGAAATATGCTCATATTTGCACCGGTATTTATTCCCGTTACCTACAAAGTAACAGACTATTTATCAAGCGATTAATCCACTAATAGTACGCTTCACAAACTCAACGACCTGTCTATTAGCTTCATCTATTTTCTTATTCCTGAAAGGCTTCAGATACGTTTCAGTCACAGTGATGGAAGAGTGTCCCATTGCTTCGGAAATAATACCCGGATGAATCTCACAATAATAGGCTGTCGTAGCCCAAGTGTGACGTGCAGTATAAGAGCTCAATCTATCACCCAATCCCAGTAATTCGCCCAGCAACATCAACTGACGATTGAATGTGCGCAATGCCAACTGATATTCACGATAAGCCTCCGGAGTCCCTTCACGACTCTTTAACAAAGAAAACAGATAAGGAGAAGAACTGTCACGGTTCATATATCTCTTTACCAGAATCATCGCTTCTGCAGTTAGAGTCACCGACAAGGTGCGGCCTGTCTTACGTCTGCGATATGTAATCACATTGTCACGTAAATCACTTTTACGCAAATAGGCGAGATCGACAAAAGGCAAACCGCGCAATAAAAACATAAGGATAAATAATTCCTGTGCCTTGCGTAATGACGGAGAACCGACAAAAGCCTGTGATAACCTGGCAAATACTTTCTTTATATCCTCCTCACCTAACGCACGTTTATGATCGGCACGAGTACCTGTATAAACAGAACGGAACAAGTGAGGAACATAAGGTGCCTTACGAAGATCGACAGCACGATTATAAACTGCACGAAACGTGCGCAAATAAGTGGAGACGGTATTCCAACTACATCCACGACTACGAAGATGCACTTCGAACCCTTTTAACCACTCCGGACTCACCTCATAGAAGGTGAAATCCTCTTTCCCACAATAAGCAATGATGGCATTGAGACTGCTACGGTATACATGGGCAGTACCAAAGTTTCCCTCCATCTGTAGCCCACGGGCTACTTGCTTCATAAATGTTACTACTTTCAACATCTCTCGATTTATTAATAAATTAGACAATAAATATAAGGGTATTCCAACAATCGAACAAATTGAAGGCAGAGATGTTGCAGGAATGCAAAAAAAGAACCACCTTCCCTTATTAGGGAAAGTGGTTCTTATCTTCTTTATATATTCTTAAGCGAAAGCTGGAATTACATCATTCCGCCCATGCCTCCCATTCCGGGAGCGCCCATCGGCATTTCGGGCTTATCTTCCTTCTTTTCTACAATTACACATTCAGTAGTCAGGAACATACCAGCGATAGAAGCTGCATTTTCCAAAGCTACACGAGCAACCTTAGCAGGGTCTACTACACCGGCAGCATGCAAATTTTCGTAAATGTCCAGACGAGCGTTGTAACCAAAGTCACCCTTGCCTTCACGTACTTTCTGAACAACTACCGCACCTTCTTTACCAGCGTTAGCAACGATCTGACGAAGTGGTTCTTCGATAGCACGTTTGATGATTTCAACACCGGTTGTTTCGTCAGCATTGTCACCCTTCATACCGTCGATAGCATCAATTGCACGGATGTAAGCTACGCCACCACCCGGGATGATACCTTCTTCAATTGCAGCACGAGTTGCACGCAAAGCATCATCTACACGGTCTTTCTTTTCTTTCATTTCCACTTCTGAAGCAGCACCTACATAGAGAACAGCTACACCACCTGACAATTTAGCCAGACGTTCCTGCAATTTCTCGCGGTCATAGTCAGACTTAGTTGCCACGATTTGTGCTTTGATCTGTTCGCAACGTTCTTTGATGCTATCTTTGTTACCTGCACCGTTTACAACAGTTGTATAGTCTTTAGTAACTGTAACTTTGTCAGCAGTACCCAACATTTCGATAGTAGCTTGTTCCAGTTTCAAACCTTTTTCTTCGCTGATAACAACACCACCTGTCAGGATAGCGATATCTTCCAACATTTCTTTACGACGATCGCCGAAGCCCGGAGCCTTCACAGCACAGATCTTCAATTGAGAACGCAGACGGTTTACTACCAATGTAGTCAACGCTTCGCTATCTACATCTTCTGCAATTACCAACAAAGGACGACCTGTTTGTACAGCCGGTTCGAGGATAGGCAAGAAATCTTTCAGGTTAGAAATCTTCTTGTCATAGATCAGGATGTAAGGTTTCTCCATCTCACATTCCATTTTTTCTGTATTTGTCACGAAGTAAGCTGACAAATAACCACGATCGAACTGCATACCTTCTACTACACCGATAGTAGTGTCTGTACCTTTTGCTTCTTCGATAGTGATTACACCGTCTTTAGAAACTTTACGCATAGCGTCAGCAATCAATTTACCGATTACCGGGTCGTTGTTTGCAGATACGGTTGCAACCTGTTCGATCTTGTCATAGTTGTCACCTACAGTTTCAGCCTGATCCTTGATTGATTCTACCACTTTGGCAACAGCCTTGTCGATACCACGTTTGATATCCATCGGGCTAGCACCGGCAGTTACGTTCTTCAAACCTTCAGCTACGATAGCTTGTGCAAGAACGGTTGCAGTAGTTGTACCGTCACCGGCATCGTCACCTGTCTTAGAAGCAACTTCTTTTACCAGCTGTGCACCAGTATTCTGGTAAGCATCTGCCAATTCGATTTCTTTTGCTACTGTCACACCGTCTTTTGTGATGTGCGGAGCACCGAATTTCTTCTCAATGATAACGTTACGTCCTTTCGGGCCCAGAGTTACTTTTACTGCATTTGCCAAAGCATCGACACCTTTTTTCAATTGGTCACGGGCATCGATATTGAATAATATTTCTTTTGCCATCTCTTTATTTACTATTTAAAGATTTACTATTTACTATTATTAATTAACCCAAAACAGCGAGAACATCGCTCTGACGCATGATAAGATATTTAGTACCTTCAACGTCAAGTTCTGTTCCGGCATATTTACCATAAAGAACTGTATCGCCTACTTTCAATACCATCTCTTCATCTTTCGTACCGTGACCTACTGCCACAACTTCACCCTTCAAAGGTTTTTCTTTTGCTGTATCAGGAATAATGATACCACCAATTGTTTTTTCTTCTGCAGGTGCAGGGAGGATAAGCACTCTGTCTGCTAATGGTTTAATGTTCATAGTTCTTTTTTTTGATTTTATTTGTTATACATTATATTCATGATTTGTCCTCTTCTTGAAGAAGACGCTAAATCAGTTGCGAAAAGTATGCCAAAGCAAAATAATGATTGTTTGGCAGAAATTGACTGACAAAATGACTGACAACAGGTTATTAATGGCAAAAAAGCATATTTGTTCCACACTTTTTAAACAATAGAAGCGGATTATTCCTTATAATAACGTATATTCGTAAACGAACCCCAAGATGAACTGTATAGATTATATGAATAAAATAAGTTTTGGCATATCCATCGCTTTTTGCGTACTCTGTTCCTGCACTTCACGTACAGGACAAAAATCTTCTGATGAAACTTTGCAGGTCGATTCGCTGGCACAGGATACAATTGCGGAAACTGTGGCAGAACCTGTCGTCAAAAAGATTACTCCGGAAGAAATTCAAATCACCAAAGAACTGCTGTATGATAAGTACACGCTGGAAGATACATATCCTTATAAAGATACGACCCGCAGTTTCCAATGGGAGAAAATAAAGGAACAGCTTGCTTTGCTCGAAAATATACAAATACAGCCGTCTCAATGGGCTATCCTCCAGAATTACAAGAACAGAAACGGTGAAGCTCCATTGGTGAAAAACTTCAAAAGAAATGCCTACGGACGGGTAGCGGACACACTTGGGGTAGAACGATACCAGTCTGTCCCGCTTTATCTGCTGACGGATACGGTAACACCCGAACGCTACGGGCAGGATGGTGAACTGACGCGTTTCATCGAAGACGGAGAAAACTTTGTCAAAGCAGAACCGATATTTACAGAAGGCGAATGGATGATTCCTAAAAAGTATGTCAAAGTGATCGGAGATACGGTGGTTTTCAATAAAGCCATCTTTGTGGACCGCCATAATCAGAATATTACCGCACTGGAACGCACGGAAAAAGGGAAATGGGTAGTACGCAGTATGAACCCTTCTACTACCGGACTTCACCGACCGCCGTATGCGCAGGAAACCCCTTTAGGAATGTTCGTACTGCAGGAAAAGAAGGTGAAAATGATATTTCTGAAAGACGGCTCGAAAGAGACAGGAGGTTATGCGCCTTACGCCAGCCGCTTCACGGACGGGGCCTACATTCACGGAGTACCTGTCAACGAGCCCCGAAAGACACAGATAGAATATAGCTGGTCACTGGGAACCACTCCCCGATCACATATGTGTGTACGGAACGCAACTTCCCATGCCAAATTTATTTTCGACTGGGCACCTGTTAATGAGACGATTATTTTTGTTTTGGAATAAAAATCCCTATCTTTACCGCGATTTTATTTCAAGCTTAAGCCCTATGCTTCAGAAAGTTATATTATTTTTATCATTCCTTTTCATTCCATTCAGCCATGTTTCAGTTGACACAATGGCCGTTCCTGCATCTGACTTTCCGACTCCTGTGTCCGAATTAGCTGCCGGCGAACAGCTCTTTGAAGAAATGGAGTTGGGTGGAATTGTCAATTTCATTGCATTCCGTCAGGCTGTCGCCGGTTACAACCGCATCAAGGAGAAGAGTAAACCGATTCTGACGCTGATTGACTTCTCAAAGCCGTCTACCGAAAAACGTTTTTTTGTCTTCGATATGGAGAAGAAACAACTGCTGTATTCATCAGTAGTCTCACACGGACGAAACAGCGGAGAGAATTATGCCACTTCTTTCTCCAACCAAAACGGCTCTTATAAAAGCTCATTGGGATTTTATCTCACTGAAAACACTTACCAAGGCGGAAACGGCTATTCACTCATCCTAAACGGACTCGAAAAAGGAATCAATGACAAAGCAAAAGAACGTTCCATCGTCGTGCACGGGGCTTCATACGCCAATCCGACAGTAGCCGCCTCGGGACGTTTGGGGAGAAGTCTGGGATGTCCTGCCCTCCCGACAAAACTAGCCAAACCCATCATTAATACAATTAAAGATGGAAGTGTTATGTTTATTTATGCCAATAATAGCAGCTATCTTGCTCAAAGCGACATCTTAAAAAATGTCAGTGCCCC
>OIFB01000253.1_pt1 | contig 12194 bp, 5 predicted proteins | sample 1581931 | NCBI WGS metagenome assembly OIFB01 (sample SAMN04414075, study PRJEB24778) | human gut metagenome | material: faecal | host: Homo sapiens
TGGGGTCGTACGTCGTGGGGGAGTGGAATGAAAGGCGGTGCTGATGCTGCAACTAGTGTATCGGCCAGTTTTCCGAATTTGGATTATGGGGTTGAGAGATAGTGAGGTCCCGGTGAGATTGTCCGTATGTATGACGATCATGTTGACCAGCTTCGCAAGCCCAATGAGGATATGCAGATTTGCTCGTTTTTGTGGGTGTACTACGGTTTCCCGACTTCTTGTTATGAAGGAAAGAATGTAGAGGAAGTGCGTTTCACCAGCGGATTGAAAATGGGACAGACAGATGAATCGGAAGTGGATTGTGCTTGCGGTATTCCTGATTCGGGAGTGGGTATGGCTTTAGGATATGCCGAAGGAAAGGGGGTTCCTTACCATCGTGCTATTTCAAAATATACACCGACATGGCCTCGTAGCTTCACTCCGAGCAATCAGGAGATGCGTTCGCTTGTTGCTAAGATGAAGTTGATTCCCAACCGTGCCATGCTGCAAAATAAACGTTTGTTGTTCTGTGACGATTCAATCGTGCGGGGAACTCAATTACGTGACAATGTGAAGATTCTGTATGATTACGGAGCAAAGGAGGTGCACATGCGTATCGCTTGTCCGCCATTGATTTATGCTTGTCCGTTTGTTGGTTTTTCGGCTTCTAAAAATGCATTGGAGTTGATTACCCGTCGTATTATCAAGGAACTGGAAGGGGATGAGAATAAGAACCTGGAGAAATATGCTACTACCGGTTCTCCGGAATACGATAAGATGGTTAGTATTATTGCAGAGCGTTTCGGTCTCAGTTCATTGAAGTTTAATACACTGGAAACGCTGATTGAGGCTATCGGATTACCTAAATGCAAGGTTTGTACACATTGCTTTGATGGTAGCAGCCATTTTTAAAGTAGTCAAATAGGATATTTAAGTATCCGGATAAAAGTATACAATAAAAAGAGCCGTGAATTGCTTTGTAATTCACGGCTCTTTTTTTACCTTTACGGCACTATAAACTATCAATTTGTAAATTGTAATTAGTAACTTGTAATTAAAACAATATGACTTTAGTAGACAGATTTTTAAAGTATGTAAGCTTCGATACACAATCTGATGAATCGACAGGGCTTACTCCAAGTACTCCGAAGCAGATGATTTTTGCTGAATACTTGAAAAAAGAGTTGGAATCTTTGGGATTGGAAGATATTACTTTGGATGAGCATGGCTATCTTTTTGCTACACTTCCTGCCAATATAAATAAAGAAGTACCCACTATCGGGTTTATTGCCCACATGGATACAAGTCCTGATATGACGGGTAAAGATGTCACTCCGCGCATTGTGGAAAAGTATGACGGTTCGGATATTGTGCTTTGTGCTGAAGAGAATGTAGTCCTTTCTCCATCACAATTCCCGGAATTGCTGGATCATAAGGGAGAAGACTTGATTGTAACCAACGGAAAAACGTTGCTCGGTGCCGACGACAAAGCCGGTATCGCGGAAATTGTATCAGCGATGGTTTATCTGAAGGAACATCCCGAAATCAAACACGGTAAAATCCGTATCGGCTTCAATCCTGACGAAGAAATCGGTGAAGGTGCTCATAAATTCGATGTAGAGAAATTCGGTTGTGAATGGGGATATACGATGGATGGAGGTGAAGTAGGGGAGTTGGAGTTTGAGAACTTTAATGCTGCTGCCGCAAAAATAACCTTTAAAGGACGTAATGTGCATCCGGGATATGCCAAGGATAAGATGATTAACTCTATCTATCTTGCCAATCAGTTTATTACGATGCTTCCCTCACAGGAAAGACCAGAACATACGACCGGCTATGAAGGATTCTATCATTTGATTGGTATTCAGGGGGATGTGGAGCAAAGCACTGTGTCTTATATCATCCGCGATCATGACCGTGCAAAATTTGAGAACCGTAAAAAAGAGATAGAACGTCTGGTAGCTCAAATGAACGCTGAATATGGAGCTGGTACTGCGACACTCGAACTGCGCGACCAGTATTATAATATGCGTGAGAAAATAGAACCGGTAATGCACATCATCGATACTGCTTTTGCAGCTATGGAAGCCGTGGGTGTGAAACCGAATGTAAAACCGATTCGTGGAGGTACGGATGGTGCGCAGCTTTCTTTTAAGGGATTGCCTTGTCCGAATATCTTTGCCGGTGGTCTGAATTTCCACGGTCGTTACGAATTTGTGCCTATCCAGAATATGGAGAAAGCAATGAAAGTGATCGTAAAAATAGCAGAACTGGTGGCTTCCAAATAAAAAGACGGTAAGCTCCGGTAATACTTAATACCTGATACTTAAAACTTAATACTTTAAAATAATGAAAACCACTCCGTTTACAGAGAAACATATAGCACTTGGTGCTAAAATGCACGAGTTTGCAGGTTATAATATGCCTATTGAATACTCCGGTATCATTGATGAACACATAACTGTTTGTCAAGGTGTCGGTGTATTTGATGTATCGCACATGGGAGAATTTTGGGTGAAAGGACCGCAAGCGTTGGCCTTTCTGCAGAAAATAACATCTAACAATGTGGCGGCACTGGCTCCGGGTAAAATACAATATACTTGTTTTCCGAATGAGGATGGGGGGATTGTAGATGATTTGCTGGTTTATCAGTATGAACCGGAAAAATACATGTTGGCACAGATAAGTGCAGCCGCTGTTGTGAGTATCAGCAGATAATATCTATGTTCGCTGTCCTGACGCACGGATGCCCAGTCACCACGCCAAATTTTATAATACAGTGAAAAGTTCATGCTGGCAATCAGCATAAAAACAATAGCAATAATCTCAACATAAACAGACCTAAAGGAAATCAGGCTATCGTGATAATAGGAAAAGCCGCCTGTCGCCATAGTTGCCAACGCCAGGTTCAGCGCCTGAAATATCGGCAAACCTGCAAGCAGCAGTAAGGCAACCTCCACTGCTGTTAAAATAACATAGATTAAGAGAATCATCATGGCAGATTCCTTGATTTTCGGCAAAGTACGTTCAGCCGTACCACCAGGAAGCTCTGCGTTGAACAGGTAGCTTGTACCGCTGTTCATCTGCGGCATGATGATAATAAACAGCATGATAACGCCGATGCCGCCGGTCCAGTGCGTTAAGCAGCGCCAGACGCGAATACTGGGCGGAAAATCGTTAAAAGAAAGTGCGGTAGTAACACCGGTAGTAGAAAAACCGGAAACACTTTCAAAAACCGCCGCAATCGGATCCGCCGGATTTAAAAACAAATACGGCAGCGCACCCATCAGGCAGACCAACAGCCAACCGCAGCCTACGACCGCAATGGCTTCACGCACACGCAGGCGCTGACGCGGTCTTCTGCTGCCAAAGAGGTTAAAAAGCGAAGCGATAGTGCTCGTTGTAATCAGCGTAAATATAAAAATCCATACATGGTCCCTATCTGCAATTAATGCAGCAATCAGCGGCACCAGTAATACACAGGAAAATGCTATTGTCAGCTTGGCTAATAAACGGTTAACAAGCCTTGAATCCATAGTTAAGCGCCCCGGCCTTCAAATAACGGTACTGTAGTCTTGGAAAATTCACTTTTGATAAAGAGAATTACGCGGTCATTAGCATGCAGGACAGTATTACCATTAGGAATATAGGCTTCATTACCACGCACAATGGCACACAGCAAGCATTCCGGCGGCAGGTTCATATCACGCACCGCCACTCCGTCTACATCGCTGTTTTCACCGACAATAATCTCCAGAGCTTCGGCCTGTGCGCCCTCCAACAGTGATACGGATACGATACCACCCTTGCGGACGAAACGCAGCACTTCGCCTGCACTCAAAAGACGCGAAGACAGTACGATGTCTACGCCAACTTTTTCCATCAGCTCGATATATTCGTTACGTGCAACACGCACGATGGTCTTACGTGCGCCCAGATGCTTGGCCAGCTGTGACAGCAAAAGGTTCAGCTTATCATCTTCGGTCAGACAGATAACAACGTCTGCTTCCGAAACGCCCTCTTCAATCAGAAGGTCAATATCGGTACCGTGACCGCACAAAACCAAACCTCGCTTCAGCTTAGCAGCTAAAAGCTGGCAACGGTCCTTATCCTTTTCGATAACCTTTACCTGAATGCCCTGCTTTTCCAACATGGGAGCCAAAAAGCGACCTGTGCGGCCTGCACCGATGATGAGAACCTTCTCCAGCTTTTCATAAGTATTGGAGAAGGAATTTTCAAACTCACGGATTGCTTCATGCTTGCCTACGAAGTAAACGTTATCGCCCGGAATTACGTAATCATTACCATGAGGAATTATCATCTGATGACGTCTGAAAACCATGGCCATTAGGATATCCTTAGGAATGTTCAAATCCTTCAGCGGTATATTAACGATAGGTGAATCCTCCTTCACCTTGGCTTCGAACATACGCACCTTGCCGTCAGCAAAATCATCTACGTTCAAGGCAGATGGTGTCATCAGGATATGGTCGATTTCACCTGCGGTAATACGCTCAGGGTTGATTACGAGGTCAATTTTCATATCATCCTTAAGCATTTCCGGCGAATGGATAGCATAATCCACGTTGCGGATACGGGCAACGGTATGCTTAATACCATGATGCTTGGCCATCAGGCAGGTCACCATATTTACTTCATCACTATCTGTGCAGGCGATAAGCACATCGGAAGCACTGATATCAGGATCAGCAAAAGTAGTAGGGCTGCAGGAGTTGCCTTCAATCGCCAGTACGTCCAAAGTATTTTGGATGACGTCCTTGCGCTTGGGGTCAATTTCTACAACTACTACGTCAAACTGATCTTCAGCTAAAAGCTGTGCAATACTAAAGCCAAGCTTGCCTGCACCAGCTATTACAATACGCATTTTAGTTACTCCTTTAATACGGGAAATCCGTTAATCTCTATTACTCAAATACTGCTCTATATTATAACACAAATAGCCTTAAACGTCGACAGATGCAATTTTGACGCTGAAAATTGAGCGAGAGATATATCGGGCAGGAAATAGCAATCTGAAACGATATACCTCATACCTCTCGCGAACAGAGAAAGTACGGTAGTAAATATAAAATAGTCCACAGCTATTTTTCCGCAATCAAAATGCAGGTAAACCTGCTTTTCGACACGCCTCGCCACAATCGTGCCTATGCGTCGCAAAGCTCCTTTAGGCACGGTGGCTGGGCAGCCAGGCCCGCTGCTGGTCATAAGATAGCTGACGGTAAAAGAAAAAAGACATGTCACATGACATGTCTTTTTTCTAACCGGCAGCTATCTATCCTCCCAGGCCGCTTCCAGCCAAGTACTTTCGACGTATAAGGGCTTAACTACTGTGTTCGGGATGGGAACAGGTGGATCCCCTTAGCCATCACCACCGGATTATTTAATTGAGGTTTGTACCCTCAAAACTTCAACAGAAGAATTTCTTTAAGATTAGGCTTACTCTTAAGTCAAGCCCTCGACATATTAGTATCGGTCCGCTGAATACATTACTGTACTTACACTCCCGACCTATCAACCTCGTCTTCTCCAAGGTGTCTTACTAGATTACTCTATGAGAGATCTCATCTTAAGGCTGGTTTCACGCTTAGATGCTTTCAGCGTTTATCCTTTCCGAACGTAGCTACCCAACTATACCTCTGGCGAGATAATTGGTACACCATTGGTTCGTCCACTCCGGTCCTCTCGTACTAGGAGCAGCCCCCTTCAAATCTCTTGCGCCCGCGATGGATAGGGACCGAACTGTCTCACGACGTTCTGAACCCAGCTCACGTACCACTTTAATGGGCGAACAGCCCAACCCTTGGGACCGACTTCAGCCCCAGGATGTGATGAGCCGACATCGAGGTGCCAAACCTCCCCGTCGATATGGACTCTTGGGAGAGATTAGCCTGTTATCCCCAGGGTAGCTTTTATCCGTTGAGCGATGGCCCTTCCACTTGGATGCCACCGGATCACTAAGCCCTACTTTCGTACCTGATCGCCGTGTTTGGCTCTCAGTCAAGCTCCCTTCTGCCTTTACACTCTTCGCGCGATTTCCGGCCGCGCTGAGGGAACCTTTGGGCGCCTCCGTTACTCTTTGGGAGGCGACCGCCCCAGTCAAACTGCCCGCCTGACACTGTCCCGAGTTTCGTTACTCCTACGGTTAGAATTCCGATACATCAAGGGTGGTATCCCAACGGCGGCTCCACGAAGACTAGCGTCCTCGCTTCCATGCCTCCCACCTATCCTGTACGTGATGTATCAGAACCCAATGTCAGGTTACAGTAAAGCTCCATGGGGTCTTTCTGTCCAGTCGCGGGTAACCTGCATCTTCACAGGTACTTCAATTTCACCGGGTCCCTCGTTGAGACAGTGCCCAAATCGTTACACCTTTCGTGCGGGTCGGAACTTACCCGACAAGGAATTTCGCTACCTTAGGACCGTTATAGTTACGGCCGCCGTTCACCGGGGCTTCGGTCGAATGCTTTGGATTGCTCCGGACATCCTTCCTTAACCTTCCGGCACTGGGCAGGTGTCAGCACCTATACGTCAGATTTCTCTTTAGCAGGCACCTGTGTTTGTGGTAAACAGTCGCTTGGGCCTCTTCTCTGCGACCGCCTCATGCTCCGTCTGTGCAGACTTCACAACAGCGGCTACCCTTATCCCGAAGTTACGGGTACATTTTGCCGAGTTCCTTAACGAGGGTTCTCCCGCGCACCTTAGGATTCTCTCCCCGCATACCTGTGTCGGTTTACGGTACGGGCGGTAATTCTCTAACTAGAAGCTTTTCTCGACAGTGTGGGGTCAGCAGCTTCAGTTCCGTTTCCGGAACCTCCACATCACGCCTCAGGCTCTCAGAACGCGGATTTGCCTACGTTCCACCCTACACGCTTGTACAGGAACAACCAATCTCCTGCCTGCCTGCCCTCCTGTGTCACTCCATCGCTCAAACAATCATTACCGGTACTGGAATATCTGCCAGTTGTCCATCTCCTACGCTCCATGCCTCGGATTAGGTCCCGACTTACCCTGGGACGACGATCGTTGCCCAGGAATCCTTATGCTTTCGGTGGAATGGATTCTCACCATTCTTTTCGCTACTCATACCAACATTCTCACTTCTGTGAAGTCCACCGTTCCTTACAGAACGACTTCAGCCCTCACAGAACGCTCCCCTACCCCACGACTTACGTCGTAGCCACAGCTTCGGTTTCGTACTTTAGCCCCGGTAATCTTCGGCGCAGGGTCTCTCGACCAGTGAGCTATTACGCACTCTTTAAATGGTGGCTGCTTCTAAGCCAACATCCTGGTTGTTTTAGAGACCCCACATCCTTTTCCACTTAGTACGACATTGGGGACCTTAGCTGGTGGTCTGGGCTGTTTCCCTTTTGACCACGGATCTTATCACTCGTAGTCTGACTCCCAAGCTCTACAGTATAACCATTCGGAGTTTGACAGGGTTCGGTAACCTTTATGGCCCCTAGCCCGATCAGTGCTCTACCGCCTATACTTACTACTTGAGGCTAGCCCTAAAGCTATTTCGGGGAGAACCAGCTATCTCCGCGTTCGATTGGAATTTCACCTCTACCCACATCTCATCCTAAAGCTTTTCAACGCTCACAGGTTCGGTCCTCCACGCAATTTTACCTGCGCTTCAACCTGGACATGGGTAGATCACTGCGGTTTCGGGTCTACGTACACTAACTATCCGCCCTCTTAAGACTCGCTTTCGCTTCGGCTCCGTGTCTTCCACTTAACCTCGCTAGTGCACGTAACTCGTTGGTTCATTCTTCAATAGGCACGCCGTCGCTTTCGCTCCGACTGCTTGTAGACATACGGTTTCAGGTTCTCTTTCACTCCCCTCCCGGGGTTCTTTTCACCTTTCCCTCACGGTACTATGCGCTATCGGTCGCCATTCAGTGTTTAGGGTTGGAGGGTGGTCCCCCCGGCTTCCCACAAGATTCCTCGTGCCTCGTGGTACTCTGGATACTGCTCATCTCTCTGGTCTTTAACCTACGTGGCTTTTACACTGTGTTGCCTACCTTTCCAGGTAGTTCGGATAAACCATTAAGACTAAATGCAGTCCTCAACCCCGGAGAGCCGTAGCTCCCCGGTTTGCCCTCTGCCCTCTTCGCTCGCCGCTACTGTGGGCATCTCGTTTGATTTCTCTTCCTCCGGGTACTTAGATGTTTCAGTTCCCCGGGTTCCCTTCCTTTCGGATACCTGCCCATGACGGCAGGTGGGTTTCCCCATTCGGACATCTACGGATCAATACTTGCTTGCAGTTCCCCGTAGCTTTTCGCAGCTTACCGCGTCCTTCATCGGCTGATGGCGCCTAGGCATCCGCCGTATGCCCTTAGTAGCTTGACTTTTTCAGCTTACTAAGAACTTTGCGTTCCTAGATCTCGTTAACTCATTCTCTTTGCTTTCGCATTGATTAGAGGTGCCTTGTCATCTCATCAATAACAAGGTCTTTTTATTCTTCTGTTTGAAGTTTTCAAGGTACAATAGAAGGTTTTTTGAACCTTCAAAACTAAACATCAACCTAAGCGAATGTGCGTCGACTTGTCGTACGAACAAGTTTCCTCGTTCATGTACTCCATAGAAAGGAGGTGATCCAGCCGCACCTTCCGATACGGCTACCTTGTTACGACTTCACCCCAATCATCGGCCCCACCTTAGACGGCTGGCTCCTTACGGTTACCCCACCGGCTTCGGGTGTTACCAACTTTCGTGGTGTGACGGGCGGTGTGTACAAGGCCCGGGAACGTATTCACCGCAGTATGCTGACCTGCGATTACTAGCGATTCCGACTTCATGCAGGCGAGTTGCAGCCTGCAATCCGAACTGAGATCGGGTTTCTGGGGTTTGCTCTGCCTCACGGCTTCGCTTCCCTCTGTTGCCGACCATTGTAGTACGTGTGTAGCCCAAGACATAAGGGGCATGATGACTTGACGTCATCCCCGCCTTCCTCCAAGTTGTCCTTGGCAGTCTCCTATGAGTCCCCGGCATTACCCGCTGGTAACATAGGATAGGGGTTGCGCTCGTTGCGGGACTTAACCCAACATCTCACGACACGAGCTGACGACAGCCATGCACCACCTGTTTTCATGTCCCCGAAGGGAAAGCTCCATCTCTGAAGCGGTCATTCAATGTCAAGCCTTGGTAAGGTTCTTCGCGTTGCGTCGAATTAAACCACATACTCCACCGCTTGTGCGGGCCCCCGTCAATTCCTTTGAGTTTCATCCTTGCGGACGTACTCCCCAGGCGGGGTACTTATTGCGTTAACTCCGGCACAGAAGGGGTCGATACCTCCTACACCTAGTACCCATCGTTTACGGCCAGGACTACCGGGGTATCTAATCCCGTTCGCTACCCTGGCTTTCGCATCTCAGCGTCAGACACAGTCCAGAAAGGCGCCTTCGCCACTGGTGTTCCTCCCAATATCTACGCATTTCACCGCTACACTGGGAATTCCCCTTTCCTCTCCTGCACTCAAGTCTTCCAGTATCCAGAGCCATACGGGGTTGAGCCCCGCATTTTCACTCCAGACTTAAAAAACCGCCTACATGCTCTTTACGCCCAATAATTCCGGACAACGCTCGCCACCTACGTATTACCGCGGCTGCTGGCACGTAGTTAGCCGTGGCTTATTCGTTTACTACCGTCATTACAGATCATTGTTCACAATCTGCACATTCGTCATAAACAAAAGAGCTTTACGGAACGAATTCCTTCATCACTCACGCGGCATTGCTCCGTCAGGCTTTCGCCCATTGCGGAAGATTCCCCACTGCTGCCTCCCGTAGGAGTCTGGGCCGTGTCTCAGTCCCAATGTGGCCGTTCATCCTCTCAGACCGGCTACTGATCATCGCCTTGGTAGGCCGTTACCCCACCAACTAGCTAATCAGACGCAGGCCCATCCTCTAGCGATAGCTTATAAATAGAGGCCATCTTTCACAGCATCCTCATGCGAGATTGCTGTCACATTCGGTATTAGCACCCCTTTCGGGATGTTGTCCCCATCTAGAGGGCAGGTTGCCCACGCGTTACTCACCCGTTCGCCACTAAGATTATCGAAATAATCTCCGTTCGACTTGCATGTGTTAGGCATGCCGCCAGCGTTCGTCCTGAGCCAGGATCAAACTCTCCAATAAAGTTTATTGAAGAACTAATCTAGCTCTTATTATTTAAAAAAGAAGTTATTTGACTTGGTCTTGCGCTTTCGCGCTCGACCCGCACATTCGCTTTTTTCTAGGTTTATGTTCAGTTTTCAAGGTTCAGTGCCTAGCGATTTTGGCTTTTGTTTTGTTGCCGTATCGCGTCGACTTGTATATAATACCACGTGACCTAGGTTATGTCAACACTTTTTTCGGCACTTTTTTGAGATTTTTTCGTGAAACACTAGGATTCGTGGAAAAAGAAACATGCTTGATCATCGCCTTTACGGCCTTTAAAATTTCTTGAAAAAACTTCAAAAAAAGTTAGATTTTCTACCGAAAAACGGCAAATTTTGCGTAAAAAAATCACTTTCTCCCGAAAAATTTTCGAGATTTTTTTCTTTCTCAGCAGCAAATTTCCTGCTTGTTTCCAGCTGGCATTTTTCACTATTATCCGGCAAAAAAATGCGCTCTGCTTTCGCAGAGCGCACGAGAAACTATCTGTTATTTTTCGTAAGTGAAGTTATTAATATGCGGACGCAGGTCCTCGCCTTCCTGTGCTTCGGCAGACAGAACAGCCTGAACAATGATAGCATTCTCCAGACGTTTCTTTTGCAGACGACAGCCATACTCATACGGCTTGGTAATATCGCCGTTAATTAAATCCGCATTGGCGTGGCAGCCACCGCTGCAGAAGAAGCGTGCCCAGCATTTGCTGCACTCCGGCTTAGTAAGAACATGGGTATGACGGAACTTCTGCACCATCTCAGGTTTAACGATACCGGTATCCAGGATGCCCATCTTATATTGTTCGCGGCCGACAAACTGGTGGCACGGATAAATATCGCCATCAGCGGTAATGCAATAGTATTCATGACCGGCGCCGCAGCCTGCCAAGCGCTTAGCTACGCACGGACCGTTATCAAGTGCTACATTGAAATGGAAGAAGTCAAAGGGATTGTCTTCACGACGACGCTCCAGATATGCACGCGCCAGCTTATCGTATTCATCGAAAATTACCGGCAGATCTTCCTCGGTCAATACCCAGGGTTCATCAATGCCTACTACGGGCTCTACGGAAATCTCCTTGCCAACCTTAGTCATATCCAGCACATCCTCACAGAAATGGGTGCTGAAATGGGTATAGGTTCCGCGCAGATAGTAGTTTTTGCCCTCACGGCTGTCAATTACCTTCTTAAAGCCGCGTACAGCTGCATCATAGCTGCCAGCTTTATTCGGGAACGGACGCATAGCGTCATGAGTTTCCTTCTTGCCATCCAGGCTCAGAACCAGCATAACACGGTTATCGTTGAGGAATTTGATATTATCATCATTCAAAAGAGTACCGTTGGTAGTAAGCGTCAGCTTAATATTCTTACCGGTTTCTTTTTCGCGACGGCGTACATATTCGGTAATATGAACAACAACCGGCCAGTTCATCAGCGGTTCACCGCCGAACATATCCAGCTCCAGGTTATGGCGCTTCTTACTGCCTTCAATAGCAAACTCGATAGCCTTTTCTGCAGTTTCCTTGCTCATGAGCTGACGGCAGCCACCAAAAGAACCGGTGTCAGCAAAACAGTAACCACAACGCAGATTGCAATCATGAGTTACAAGCAGGCACAGGGATTTTACAATCGGCTTTTCTGCAAAAGTCGGCGGCACATCAAAGGAAGGGCTGAAAAGCAGACCTTCATCCTGCAGGCCGTGCATTTCTTCCAATGCATCGCGCAAATCCTCTTCGCTGTATTTATCCTTCAAAGCAGCCATAGCCTCAGCATCATTGCTGCCATCATAATAATCGAGTAAATCGTAAATAACATCGTCTACAAGATGAACGGCACCGCTGTTGATATCCAGCACAGCCATATTATCATCAAGACGCATTTTATGTATCAGCATGTATTCCAACCTTTCTTTTTGCATAGATAGTAAAACAGCCCCCTGCACCAGACAGGGAGCTGCATTAAGCTCAGATATTATTTGCAGTGTTCGCAAACCTGGTTGCCAACGGTGCAGGAAGTTTTGCAAGCGGATTGGCAGGAAGCCGGGCAC
>OIFB01000262.1_pt1 | contig 12022 bp, 8 predicted proteins | sample 1581931 | NCBI WGS metagenome assembly OIFB01 (sample SAMN04414075, study PRJEB24778) | human gut metagenome | material: faecal | host: Homo sapiens
GGACATATTCTGCACCGACACCAGCTTTGTAAGCTATTTGGGTGTCACTACTGGAGTGTTTTCCATGAAAATGGGAGGTACCGATTCCAGCTTTTGCATGAAAGGACAGCGGGCTTTGTGCCAGACCGGTCAGTACGGTCATTGCCATACAGACGGTAATGATTATCTTCTTCTTCATGAGTAAATTTTTCCGTTTTCGGTTATGAGTAATACTGTTAGTTCGCTGTTGGGCAGCAAGGGGTCACAGTGCCGGTGACAGAGCTCAATCAGTGCCTTGCCAAACTTTTCCAGCAGCTCTTCGGGAATGATGTCCCAGAGTTCACGCGCCAGGTTCATCTGTCCGATGGCGGCAAGTGTTTCTTCGCTGCATCCCGTCTGGCGTGCCAGGTCTTGAATGAATTCCTTATTCATGGTCACTTTCTTGCTGTGGGTATCCAGATTGCCTTCGGCCAGTTTCACGGCCTTTCCCATCATCACGCCGAGGGTGACGTGCGGTACTTGCTCTTCGGCTGCTATTTTCAAGGTTTCGCCGATAAAGTTGCCGTAATGCACGAAAGCCTGGGTGGGGAGGTCGGGATAATACGCCTTGATGAAACGTTCGCTCTTTGCGCCGGAGCTGATGACGATACGAGGGTTCCGGGTTGCCTTTGCCACTTCCATGGACTTCCGGATGGAATTGATGAAGGCTTCCGAGGAGAATGGCTTCACGATGCCGGAGGTCCCGATAATGGAAATGCCTCCTTCGATACCGAGGCGGGGATTGAAGGTGCGTTTGGCTATTTCTTCTCCACCGGGGATGGAGATGGTAATGAGAATAGGATTGGGCTGTTTGGCAATATGGAGGCGTTCAAGCCATAGCTTGACGTTCTTCTTTATCATTTCGCGTGGGGTGTCGTTGATGGCAGAGCTACCGAGCTCAAGTCCCAGACCGGGCATGGTGATGACACCTACGCCTTCGCCGCCGCAGACGATGATGTTGTAGTCGTCCTGGGGAGTGTCTTCCGGCAGCGGGTCGTCTATGCGGAAAGGTATGGCTATATTGGCCACAACTTTCATCCCGTTGGTGATGTCCGGGTCGTCGCCGGCATCCTTGATGACGGTAGCGCTTGTCTCGAACATGCCGTCACCGTTTTCCAGAAGGTCGGAGTGGGGAATATGGTGCTGCGGCTCTACGGGAACCTGTATGGTTTCTCCGTTGGGAAGAACTACCGGAAATTCCGTAGGACGCTTTTTGAAGTAGATATTGAATACATCCCAGGTGGCGGCTACGGCGGCAGCGGCGGCACATGTTCCGGTAGTCAGTCCGCTGCGCAGGGGGAAGAAGTCGGGTAAATGTTTCTCGACTATGCGGCGCAGGCCATGCTCGCCGTTTACACAGATAAACTTGCCGGATGTCTCGGGGCGTCGGATGGCAAAGATGCGTATACCCAGTTGCCGGGCAGCTTCCACCTTCTCGCAGAATCCACCGGATATCCCGCTTTCCTTGAGGAGTATGGCTTCGGGATGAAGCTGTTTCATCAGGACTTGCTCGTCTTCTCCGGGTGTGTAGTAGTAGAGGTTCTTCTCGGAGAAGCCCTGTTCCCGGGCGAGCTTGCGCGAGCTGTTACGGTCGAGGATGCGGAAGTAACAGCAGGCATTCTGCCACAAAGGCTTCAGCTTACCTATGGTCTGTACGCCGGTCAGTGCAAGTAAGATGAAAATCTTTTCTTTCTGTATCTTCTCGATGGCATCGTCATAATCCCTGCACCAGGTGATGTGTTCTTCATCGCGTTCCGGGAAGATACGCTCGAAACGGATGACGGGGATATTCGATTCCACGGAGACTTGTTCCAGAGTCTCATGCAGCTGTGTGGCAAAGGGGTGCGCGGCGTCTATCAGCAGCTTTATGTGATGCTGTGCACAGAATGTTTCTATTTCTATTGCATCCATCGCGCCTTGCAGGCGGATGCCATTATGCAGAAGTACGTCCTGCTCATCCCCTTTGGTAGAATAGTAGAAAGTTTTTCCGGCTTCTTCAAGGGTTTGGATGGCTATGCGTCCTTCGGTGGTTCCGCCAAATATTAATATCATGTTTGAATGTTTATGGGTGATTAATCGTTGATTTATTTCCGGTACAGATGCTTGAACTCGTGTGCATAGAGCCGTGACAGACCTTCACGGTTGCCGATGGCTTCGCCTACGACAATCATGGTTGTCAAGGTGAGGTTATTTTCCTTCACTATTCTGGCAAGGTCTTTGAGTTCCCCCCTGAATATTTGTTCGTCTTTCCATGTCAAGTGGTAGCAGACAGCTACGGGGGTAGTTTCCGGATATTCCTGCAACAGTTCTTCCTGCACCTGCTCCGCAATGCTTGCACTGAGGAAGATGCACATGGTACTTTGTGAGCGTGCCATGAGATGTAGCTTTTCGCGTTCGGGCATGGGCGTACGTCCTTCGCCGCGTGTTAGGATGATGCTTTGCACTTTTTCCGGAATGGTGAACTGCGACTTCAAGGCAGCTGCCGCCGCCTGGAAGGAGGATATGCCGGGGGTGATGTGGTAGCTCATGCCGTGCTGGTCAAAGTAGTTCATCTGTTCCTGAATGGCACCATAGATACATGGGTCACCCGTATGCAGGCGTACGATGAATTTTCCCTTGTCATAGAACTTCTTCATCACTTCAAATTGTTCTTCCAAATCCATGGAAGCGGAGCTGAGTACGGTAGCACCGGCCTTGGCACAGAGAGTCAGCTCCTTGGGAACGAGGCTGCCGGCATACAGAATGAGGTCGGCGCGTTCCAGCATTTGGCGTCCGCGTACGGAAACCAGGTCCGGGTCGCCCGGGCCGGCACCCACTATTTCGATGTGGCCCTGGCGCACAGTTCTTATGTCAAGGGCGGCGGCCACGGTATAGTTCTCTCCTTTCTTCTTGGGCACCAGCAGCCGGGAGTTGTTTGCACTCAGTAAGGCGGCGGCTTCGCTGACGCTGGGGGTACCCATGTGCTTCATGACGGTTTTGCTGGGATGGGGCACCTCTATCTCTGCCAGTTCCTCGGCTGTATAGAAGTAGACCGGGAACTTCTTTTGGAGCGCTTTCACTACCGGTTCGTCACTTTTAGCTTTAATCGTGGAGATGGAGGCGATGCTTTGGGGCATGATGCCGTATTCCTTCAGTGTGTTCATAATCTCTTTCTCCACTTTCCGCACGGGACCTGCCAGCCGGGCAAGGCCGATGCCGAGGTGTACGACACAGGGCACGTAGCATATCATAGGCATTTCCGGGAAGTTGGGGACTTGGGGAGATACGCACAGAATCAGTTTGAAGCGTGAAGGTTTAATGTCCTGCACCCGGTAGAATACTTCTACATGAGGCGGCAGGTGCGCCTCCATCCAGTCCGTGCCTTCATTGCGCACCGTGAGCAGCAGGGCGGTGGGCTTGCCGGAAACGAAGAGGCTGATATGCTCGTTCATGCATACTCTTTTTTTCTCTTCGGGCGTCTTGGCAAGTTCTGCCAGCAGGAGGGTGGAGGGTTCGGCGTTGATGACCGGAAACCACCCGAAACGTTGGGGCAGGGTATCGAGTCCCCATAGACCGGTGCAGTCGCTTTGCGTGGTGACTACCGGTTCGGCCCCGAGGATATTCGCTACCTGGTGGGTCAGTTCGTTGGCTCCTCCGATGTGTCCGGAAAGTACGGAGATGGCAAATTTACCGGTACTGTCCACGCAAATCACGGCAGGGTCGGTATATTTGTTCTTCACGCAAGGAGCGATGGTGCGGACACAGATTCCCATGGCGCCAATGAAGACAAAGGCATCATAGCGGTTGAAGTTTTCCGCTGTGAATTTGCCGGCGGATTCTATATGTGTGCATCCCTCTTCGTGCCTGAGGGTGAAGATTTCGGAGTCGGGAAGTTCGTTGAGCAGTGATTGGGCTATGCTCAAACCGGCTTCGGAGATTAGAATAATAGCTGTTTTCATAATGGGTATGTTTAAGAAAGCGTGGCTTTCATAATTTCAATGGGGTTATATTCGTTCAAGGCGATATGGGTGGAAGGGTGGAGCACCATTCCGTTCCGCTCGATTCCTCGGCAGAACGCCTCCTTGCTTTCTGCCGATACGGAGTTGAAGACGATGCAGCCTTCGGGGTGCAGCACTTGTTTCACTTTCTCTATCATTTCCTCCAGATGTCCGCCGTGTCCACCGATGAAGACGGCATCGGGGCGGGCAAAGGGAGTGAGGTCGGTGTGCAGGAAATCTCCGGTTATCGCCGTAATGCCCGGCGCGCCGAAGCGGCGGGAGTTGGTGTCCATCAGCTCTTTTCCTTCGGGGCGTATCTCGAAGGAGATGACGGCGAGATGAGGAAATTGCAGGCGGGCTTCGATGGAGACGGAACCGGTACAGAAACCGATGTCCCAGAAGACGCGGCGGCGGTTCAGTTCCAATGCCTGCAGGGTGAGCAGGCGGATGGGAGCCTTGGTTATCATGCGGGCGCGTCCGTCAAGATGTGCAAACTCTTCATCGGGGATGCCGAAGGGACGGACTGGAAAGTCTGGGGCTTCGCTACCGTGCAGGGAGTTTGTGCGGCATTGTCCGGGATGGCTGTCCAGCAGCAGGCAGTTGGGATGTTCGAAGTCACCGGAAACCGCTTCCTGGGGTGTCATCCGGCGTATGCGTTCCTTTTCGGGATTGCCGAGATGCTCGCCGATGTATAGTGTGTAGTGGGAGTACCCGTATTCCAGCATGCGGGCGGCAATGGTGGCCGGGGTATGTTCGCGGTCGGTGAGGATGCCTATTTTGGGGGCACGCTCTATGAGGGCACGGTCGAACTCCTGCCAGGGGCGTCCTGTCAGGGAGACGGTGCGTATGTCGTCATACGGCATGACGAGGCGGTGTGCCAATGTCTGCAAGGAATTGAAAGCGGGATAGAGCAGAATGTCTGCCTCGGGAAGCTTACGCTTTATGGTATTGGCAAAACCGAAGAATAACGGGTCGCCGGACGCGAATACAATGATGGAGTCGTCCGTAGCCGTCTCTTCGAAGCGGGTAAATATTTCTTCATAACGGGAAAAGACACGCTCCAGCGGTACGGTGATGGAAATCCATTCGGCCCCGGCAGGCAGCAGAGGACCGACAATCTCCTTATGCCGTATGCCACCGGAGAAGACCTTCCCCTTCCGTATCTGTGCCAGTGCTTCCGGTGGAAAGAAGGGGGAACGGTTGTCATCCATTCCTATGATTATAAATCTGTGTTTCATTCAATGAGTAATCTTATGAAAATATCAAGTAATGTAAGGGGGCATAACAAGTAATGTTATCGGTCGTAACAAGTAATGTTATGGAATGTCTCTTTTCACTTACACATCCCTGCCCGGGCGCAACTGCTCCGCATCGTTGTAGCACAGCACGGAGTTCACCAGCGTGGCAGCTAAGTTACTGCCTCCCTTACGTCCTTCTACGATAATCTTGGGTATTTCCGTAAAGGGTTTCACCATGTGTTTGGACTCCTGCACATGCACGAAGCCTACCGGTGCAGCAACAATGCCCGCCGGATGTGCCTTGCCCTTACGTATCAGGTCGCAGAGTTCCATAAGTGCCGTAGGTGCATTGCCGAATACAAAGAAAGCATCGGGATGCTCCTCCACAGCCAGGCGGATGCCTGCCTGGGTACGGGTGATGCCTTTCTCTGCAGCCATCGTCGCTGTGCGCGGGTCGCCGAGGTAACATTTCACCTCTATGCCCAGCCGCTGCAAAGCTCCTTTGCGGATACCGCTGGCTGCCATCGTGACGTCTGTGACAATCGTCTTGATTCCGCCTTTCTCGATGGCTTGATACAAGGAAGCCACGGCACCTTCGTCCGTATGCAGCAGATGCTCCATTTCAAAATCGGCGGTGGTATGTATGGCATGGAGTAAAGCCCATTTATGGTCGAGGGGAATATGCTTGTTCTTCAGTTCCTTTTCGATGGTACGGAAACTACGAATCATGATGTCTTGCCCGATGCCCGTGGCTTCGGTATTCGTGTCCCGGTAATAGCCGCGCGGAGTGATGAAGGCTCCGTTCCATTCGTAGGACTGTGAGTTGCCTATCAATACGACTGTAAACATATCCACCTCTTCGGGATTGAAATCTCCCAGCGTGGTGATGTGTACCGCTTGTTCCGGGCGTCCTGCCTGGCGCACATATCCCACGGGCGTTTCCGGTGAGCGTCCTTCCTGCAGAAAGAGTTCTTTCAAGCGGTAAAGCTGCCAGTAGCGTCCTTCACTTTTGGGGTTGTAGACTGCCGTCACGAAGTCGGCGGCAGCGGCTGCGATGATACGTCTTTCAATACGCTCCCAGGGAGTCATCAGGTCTGAAAGGGAGATGACACAGAAGTCATGTCCTACGGGAGCTCCCAGCAGTGAGGCTGCCTTTTGGAAAGCGCTGATGCCCGGCAGCGAAACGATTTCCACGTCGCTGTTCCTTTCCCGCTTCATCTCGTAGACAAGCGGCGTCATACCATAAATGCCCGCATCCCCGGAACTGATGACGCAGACCGTCTTTCCCTGCTCTGCCAGCTCGAAAGCCTGCTCGGCACGGGCGCGCTCACGCTTCATGCCGGTATCTATACATGCTGTTGAGGGGTGGAGATAAGGGATTACAAATTGGAAATAATACTTATATCCCACCACTACATCTGATTTTTGCAAAGCGGAAATTACGGCGGGAGTTATATCCGATTCATTGCCCGGTCCGATGCCGGCAACAATTATTTTGGGGTGTTTCATATCCATATGTTCTATTGGCATACAAAGATAGAACTTATATTTGATGAAACCGAAAAAACTCTGTGTTAATCCGCGTAATCTGTGGTGAATCCTTATTGTCTAAACCTGTAAGTGCCGGTATTCGCTCGGAGTATAGCCTACGTTCTTCTTGAACACGCGGTTGAAGTGCTGCGAATACTGGTATCCCAGCTCATAGGCAATCTGGCTGACTGTCTTCCCGCTTCCTATAATCATTTCTTTGGCCAGGTCGATGATTTTGTTCTGGATATATTCCTGCGCTGTCTTTCCGGTTTCCTTCTTCACCAAATCTCCGAAATAGTTGGAGGAGAGGAACACTTTGTCTGCGAAGTATTTCACGGAAGGCAGTCCTTCGGTCTGCGGTTTGTCGCTCTGGAAATAGTCGTCTATCAGTGCTTCGAATTTCATCAGGATATCTTTGTTGGCTGCCGAGCGGGTGATGAACTGGCGTTCGTAGAAACGCATGCAGTAGTCCAGCAGCAGTTCGATGTTGCGTGCAATCAGACCCTTGCTGTGCTTGTCGATGGGGCGTTGGATTTCCATCTTAATCTTCTTCAGACAGTCGAGGAAGATTTCTTTCTCGTCTTCGGACAAATGCAGTGCCTCGGTAGAGGAATAGGAAAAGAAGGAATACTGCTTTATTCCCTGTCCCAGCGAGGTACCTTTTATCAAGTCGGGGTGGAACAGCAGGCCGGAGGCGCTGGGCTGCATACCTTCCAGCATGTTGACCTCGGTCACCTGGCCCGGGGCGAAGCTGGTTACCGTGCCTTCCTGGTAATCGTAAAACTGTCTTCCATAGCGTATATCTCCGCATTTGGTATTTTTGAGGAAAAGGGCGTATACGCCATAGTTCAACGTGAAATGCCTGGGATATCCGGTAGCTTCGGACAAGTCGACTACGCTGACCAGCGGGTGCAGGGTTTCGAGACCGAACATCTTGTTGTATTGGTCTACTGCATTGAGCTTGATTACTTCTTCCATAAACGTTCCTGTTAGTTTTGTACAAATGTAGAGAATAATCCGGAAAGTACCATATCGCAGGAGGAGGAATCCGTAATATGGTTACAAATGTCCGTAATCTGTGTACATTGAAAAGAGCTACACCCTTTGTCCGGGATGGTGTAGCCATCCGGAGCAAAGGGTGTAGCCTTGGTATGTAAAAGGTGTAGCCCTTTTACGCTTGCTGGTTATCAATCTTTTAGCATAGCTTTGATGTGTTCCATATAGAGCTGGCGGATGGCTTTGTTTTCGCCCAGTCCCTGCATGCGTACATTCACTTGATAGCCTTGCTTTTCAAGTTCCGTCTTCCACACGCCGGCAATGTCTTCCTTGGTATGGTTGCCGCATACCAACAGCAACGGAACCAATGTCACGCTCTTGGGGCGTGTCTCTTTCAGTTGCAGCAGGGTTGCGTCCAGGGTAGGATATCCTTCAATGGTGCTGACGTGGAAGTTCTTCAGTCCATGGGCTTTCATCATGAAGTCGAGCATGGCGTAAGTAGCCGTGCTGGGTAGCTGGTTGCCGTGCCCCACATAGACAATGTCTTCTTTCTTTTCCGGCTGTTCGGCGGTCAGTATACCGATTACCTTCTCGCAGTCTTCGACGGAGTAGAGCAGGGGATTTCCCACTTTTATCTCCTTGAAGAAGGGACGGAACTTGTCTGCATCCCTGCGGACGGAGGTCATCTCACTGCCTTCTATCAAGGTGGTGCTCTGGACGTAGATGGTCCGGTAGCCTTCGGCGCAAAGTTTCAGCAGTGCATCCGTAGGGCTGTCTTTGTACACACCCTCCTTGGCAAGTCTTTTTCGTACAATCGGCGAGATGTATGCTTCGCGCACTGTAAACTGCGGAAAGGCTTCTTGTGCCTCACGGGTCACGACGTCGAGCGTCAAGGCACGTGTCTGGGGGTCCGAACTGCCATAATGGGTGATGAGCAGAGCCGCCTTCTCCTCTTGTTGTGCGGAGGAGAAGAGGCTGATGCCGAGTAAATAGAGAGTGATGAAAAAATGTTTCATAATTGTTGTTGTTTCTAAATGCGTTATGGAGAGATTATTTTAGTCTGAGTGCCAGGCTGATTACTACCGAACGTCCCGGAGAATACAAGGCGAAGTTCTTGTTCAGCGGGCGGTTGTCTTTCTTGTTGAAGATATTGTCTATGCCGATGCCCGGTTCGATGACAAAGTTGCGGAAGCCGTCGAAGGTATGGCGGGTATTGAGGTTCCAGATGCCGTAGCCCGGAGCATTGCCGTCCGCGTCACCCGGATAGTAGACTTTGCTTTGCAGACGACCGTTCAAGTTGAGGTTCAAGGTATAGTCGCTCCAGCTGTGTGTATAGTTTCCGGTGATGGTGGCTGTATGGCGTATGCTGCGTTCGATGTTTTGCCATTCGCCTCCTTCGTTCAGACCGCGTCCATAGGCGTAGGTATAGTTTCCGGCCAGGGTGAAGCCCGGGAACAGATTGCCGTTCAAGTTCACTTCAAAGCCTTTGACGGTAGCTTTCTCGAAGTTGAAGTAGTTCTTGACACTTAGGTTTTTCGTGGATGAAAGGTCACCGATTTCGGGGAACTCTTCACGCAACCGGTTCTGCTCTGCTTCCGGTAGGTCATCGAATTTGGTGGATTTGGAAGTTACCATGTTCTTTACGTAGTTCAAGTAGCCGGTGACGGAAGCACTGAAACGGCTGGTGCGGTATTCCATGTTGATGGAGTAATAGTTGCTGCGTTCGGGGTCGAGGTTCTCGTCACCCAATGAGATGGTGGCCCGTGTACCCATTGTCTTCTTGAACATGTGGTAGTAGAGCTCGTCGATGCCCGGAGCACGGAATCCGGCAGCATAGGTGGCACGTACATTGAAGTTGCCTATGTTGTACATGGCTGCCACTTTGGGGGTGAAGCGTCCGCCCGTCTGTTCGTGATGGTCGTAGCGTACACCCGCAACACCGGTCAGATGGTTCCATAGCTTCACTTCATGCTGGCCGTAGGCTGATGCCGTATAGACACTTTTGTCCAAATCGGAGTCGGGACGGCGAAGCACTTCACAGCGATAGTCTGCACCGAACACCGTAGTGCTGTTGGTTGTAAAACCGAAGATACCTTTCAACTCGGCATCATGGAATTTCTGAAGCTTGGTAAGCGCATACTGTCCGGGCAGGTATCCGCTGTTTTCTATCAGGTATTTGTAGCGTGATGCGTAATTGTTTCCTGAATAGTCGAACTGGATAACGTTGCGTTTACTCAGTTTGTATTTGGCGCCTGCCCCCCAGTTGTAACCTTCGTAGGTAGTGTTGTACTTGCTTCCGCCGGTGATGTCTTCGCGTTCTACCGGACGTTCGAGTCCGCGGTTATAGTATCCGCCGTTGGCATAGAAGGAAAGCTGGTCCGTAGCATCATAGGTAAACTTCTGCGAAAAGTTATTCGAGCTGTAGCCCAGGGAGAGCGGGGCAATCGTTTCGATGATGTCTTCTCCATCTTCTGTCAGACGGCTGTTTTGCCAACCGTCGGAGTGGTCGTATTTATAGGAAGTATAGGACCCTATTTTTCCTTGGGCGATGTCCAGATTCAAGCCTTGGGAGAATTGATTCTTTCTCGTATAGCTGCTATTGCTGCTGAAGGCTACCACATCTTTAGGTTCGTTGGTAATGATATTGATTACACCGCCGATGGCATCCGAACCATAAAGGGAAGAAGCGGCTCCGTTCAGCACCTCGATGCGCTTGACGCGGGTCATATCTATTTGGTTGAGGTCGATGTTACCGGTGATGTCTCCCGTGACCTTGCGTCCGTTCACCAATATCAGTACGTGTTTGTTGGAGAGTCCGTTCATCATCAGATAGGACCCCATCGCGTTCGGACGGAAGGAGAGCGAGGGTACCATCATGGTCAAGGCCTGCTGGAAGTCGGTGATACCGGCACGCTTTATCTCGTTGGCAGTGATAACCGATACGGGAGACGGGGTATTCTTCAGTCGCTGATGTGTACCTGTACCCGTTACTACCACCGGGTTCAACTCGTGAGTTTTCTTGGTCATATCGTCGCTGTCACCTTTTTCTGCTTGTGCATAGGCACCGGTGGCGATGATTCCTCCCATAAGGAGAGCTGTGAGAAGTCTTTTCTTTATCATATATTGTTTTATTTTATATAACGCTGCAAATGTACATACCATTATCGGAGGGTGAAATACTTAATAGTTGTTATACTGCGATGGCCAAATAGCTATTAATAGGTACTGTATTCCCTTATTCCGGCACATAGATAATCTCTCCATTTTCAAGCTGATAGGCAACTCCCACTTTCTTTCCTCTTTTACCGGAGGTCTTTTGGTCTTCGCTGGGAGTGTATTTCTTGATTTCCTGCCCTTCTTTGGTAATGATTTCCATATTTTCCTTTCCGGGATTCTTCACCATGGTGAAGTCTTCTTTAGAAAACATCTCCGTCATATTGAAGCGGGAGACGAGAGCCACCATCAAGGCTACGGCAAAGACCATCGCTACGTCAAAAAGATTGGCTACCGTACCCATGGGGTCGGAGTCCGAATCGCTGTGCAGTAATCTGTTTCTCTTACTCTTCATAGTTTTCGTATCGTTAGTCCGTTATTCCTTTTCGGCCGTTTGGCGGCTTATCACTTTGTACAGATATTCCAAGTCGTTCATTTCGCGGGCATACCAGCGTTGTTTCACTTGCAGGGTAATGACGCCGACAGCAGCAATGACCAGCCCTACCACTGTAGTGGCAAAAGCCACCTGCATATTGTAGGCCATGGAGGAGATGTCTCCTTGTGCCAGCCCCACCAGTGCGGGACCCATCGGGATGAGGGTACCCATCAGTCCCAACATGGGACCCAGTTTGATGAATGTACGCGAACGTCCCAACTCCTTCTCGGCTTCCATTTCATAGTTGGCAAGCAGGTGTTCGCAGTAGGCAGCGTCGTCCCGGTGTGCGGACAATTTGGACAAGTTGCGGAGGAGAGGGGAGTTGCCTGCCGATGGGAGTTGCTGCAGCAGTCCGTCTATATTCTCTGGGGTGATGTTCTCCAGTGTTTCAGTGAATTGCTTCTGTAAATTCATCCGCTGGTAGAACTCACCGAAGAAACCTCCCGCAAGGATAATGGCACGTAGAAAGAATAGCAGCAGCAGGACTACGACGGGAACCAGCAGCCCGTTTGAAATCCAGAACAGTGTGTTTGAGATTGTTTCCATATATCTTTTTAGTTTTTAATTCTTTAATTTATTTCAATAGCCCGTGGCAATGATGCTCAATATAACAA
>OIFB01000269.1_pt1 | contig 11899 bp, 8 predicted proteins | sample 1581931 | NCBI WGS metagenome assembly OIFB01 (sample SAMN04414075, study PRJEB24778) | human gut metagenome | material: faecal | host: Homo sapiens
ACCTAGTTCTATTTCTTTTAAAAGATGTTGTTTCATATAGATTAATAATTTTGGTAATATCTACAAAGATAGTTAATTTGTTTATTAATTTAGGGTTTATAAGGTGAAAAGATGTTTCTCTATTGTTTTTAATTAATAATAATAGTGAATGAATTTTATTAAGTAGATCTTTGGAATCTCTTTTTATTAATAAAATATTTTATTATCTATTGTTTATTTAATAAATATAGCTATATTTGTGCCGTGATATTATTAATAAAACTCTATATCCTTAAATGAATTTAGTATGAGAAACTATTTTTTAGGTCTGTGTTTATTATTTGCTTTGTGTTTTACAGCATGCTCTCATTCAGATGATTCTGTTGATGTGCTAATTATTGGTGGAGGTGCCAGTGGAGTGACTGCTGGTATTCAGTCTGCTCGAATGGGGGCTGCAACATTGATAGTAGAAGAAACTGAATGGCTGGGTGGAATGCTTACATCTGCAGGCGTAAGTGCTGTTGACGGAAACTATGATTTGCCAGCAGGCTTGTTTGGTGAGTTTCGCGAACATTTGGCAGATTATTATGGCGGACTTGATTCTCTAAAAACCGGTTGGGTGAGTGCAGTGTTGTTTGAACCTTCAGTCGGAAATAAAATTTTCCATGAAATGGTTGATGTAGAGAAAAATCTAAAAGTATGGCATAATGCTACCTTGGTAAAGCTGGAAAGAGAGAAAGATGTTTGGATTGCTCAAATTCAGATGAAAGATAATACAATCAAAAAAATACATGCTAAAATATTGATTGATGGTACTGAATTGGGGGATATAGCAAAAATGTGCGGGGTGAAATATGATGTCGGTATGGAAAGCCGTCATGATACTAAAGAAGATATCGCTCCGGAAGAGAAAAATAATATAGTTCAGGATATTACATACGTAGCAATCTTGAAAGATTATGGTAAAGATGTGACTATTCCTTGTCCTGAAGGATATAATAAGGATGAATTTGCTTGTGCTTGTGCCAGTCATGTTTGTATCACGCCTAAAGAACCGGATCGTGTATGGTCTAAAGACATGATGATAACTTATGGAAAACTTCCTAATAATAAATACATGATTAATTGGCCGATAGAAGGCAATGATTATTATGTAAACTTGATTGAAATGACCCGTGAGGAACGTGAAGAAGCCTTGAAATATGCAAAACATTATACGATGTGTTTCGTTTATTTTCTGCAACATGAATTAGGTTTTAATACATTGGGCTTAGCTGATGATGAATATCCTACAGCCGACAAATTGCCATTTATTCCTTACCATAGAGAGTCTAGGAGAATCCATGGGCTAGTACGTTTTGATTTAAATCATGCTTGTGAACCGTTCAGGCAGTCTCAACCTCTTTATCGTACTTGTATTGCCGTGGGGAATTATCCTGTGGACCATCATCATACGCGTTATCATGGATATGAAGAGTTGCCTAATCTTTATTTTCATCCGATACCGTCATACGGTTTACCTTTAGGAACTTTGATTCCGAAAGATGTTGAAGGATTGATTGTTGCTGAAAAATCAATATCTGTTTCTAATATAATTAATGGTACCACTCGTTTGCAGCCGATGGTTATGCAGATCGGGCAGGCAGCGGGAGCATTAGCAGCTCTTGCGGTGAAAGAAGATAAAAATATAAGAGAAGTATCTGTTCGGGAAGTACAAAATGCGATTTTGGATGGAAAAGGATATTTATTGCCTTATTTAGATGTTGAGTTAGATCACCCAATGTTTAAGTCACTACAACGTATCGGCTCTACAGGTATATTAAAAGGTATAGGTAAAAGTGTTGACTGGTCAAATCAAATGTGGTTCAGAGCGGATACATTATTATTGGCAAATGAGTTGAAAGGATTGGGTGATGTTTATCCTTTTGTCAATAAGCAAATATTCGAAGGTAATAATACCATATCAATTCAGAAAGCTACAGAGTTAATAAGAGGAATTGCCGAAAAAGAAGGTTTTGAGATGAAAGAGGGTAGGGTAGAAGAGATATGGAATGAATTTGAATTGAAGGACTTTGATATGAATCGAGGCATCCTACGAAGTGAAATGGCTATTTTGATTGATCAGATATTAGATCCTTTCAATAATAAAAAAGTAGATATTACAGGACAGTATATTCAATAGGTAATAATAATATAAGTGTTAACTGCTGTTTTAATTAAACTAATATGAAAACATTAGATCGAAGAGACTTTCTAAAAAAAGCCACATTGGCTAGCGCGTCAGCCTTGACTGTACCAACTTTGTTTGAATCTTGTACTTCAAAAGCTAGTGCCAGTACCGTAGTGGCAACTGATGGTTTGGAAAGTAAACTCATTGTTCCTAAAAACAATGGCTTAAAAATTACCGGAACTTTTTTGGATGAAATATCACATGATATTCCACATCAGAACTGGGGTGAGAAAGAATGGGACTTGGATTTTCAGCACATGAAAAATATAGGAATTGATACGGTAATAATGATCCGTTCTGGTTATCGTAAGTTTGTCACTTTTCCTTCTCCTTATTTATTGAAGAAAGGTTGTTATATGCCTTCCGTTGACTTGGTGGATATGTTTTTACGTTTAGCTGAAAAGTATGGAATGAAATTCTATTTTGGACTATACGATTCGGGTAAATACTGGGACACAGGAGATATGACCTGGGAAGTGGAAGATAACAAATATGTAATTGATGAAGTTTGGGAAAATTATGGTTCCAAGTATAAAAGTTTTGGAGGATGGTATATCAGTGGTGAAATAAGCCGGGCAACGAAAGGAGCGATTGGTGCTTTCCATGCATTAGGAAAACAATGTAAGGATATATCTAATGGATTACCGACTTTTATATCGCCTTGGATTGATGGAAAAAAAGCAATCATGGGAACGACAAAAATGACTAAAGAAGATGCCGTTTCTGTACAACAACACGAAAAAGAATGGGATGAAATTTTTGATGGAATTCATGAGGTGGTAGATGCATGTGCATTTCAAGATGGGCATATTGATTATGACGAATTGGATGCGTTCTTTTCTGTCAATAAAAAATTAGCAGATAAGTATGGTATGCAATGTTGGACAAATGCCGAATCTTTTGACCGTGATATGCCAATTCGTTTTCTACCCATTAAGTTTGATAAACTTCGGATGAAGTTGGAAGCAGCTAAACGTGCCGGATATGATAAGGCTATTACTTTTGAATTTTCTCATTTTATGAGTCCGCAATCAGCCTATCTACAAGCTGGTCATTTATATGACAGATATAAAGAATATTTTGAAATAAAATAAATGTTATGAAGTCTACAATCAATTTTGGTTATCTTATATTCCTTTCTGTTGTGGCAGCATTGGGAGGCTTCTTGTTCGGATATGATACCGCAGTTATATCGGGAACAATTGCCCAAGTGACTCAACTTTTTCAATTAGATGCACTACAACAGGGATGGTATGTAGGATGTGCTTTAGTAGGCTCTATCGTAGGTGTTCTTTTTGCTGGAATCTTAAGCGATAAGTTAGGAAGAAAACTTACGATGGTTATATCAGCTGTGTTGTTTTCCACATCAGCTCTAGGATGTGCTCTATCAGCCGATTTTGCCCAATTGGTAGTTTATCGGATTATAGGTGGAGTAGGAATAGGGGTTGTGTCCATTGTTTCTCCTCTTTATATATCAGAACTAGCTGTAGCGCAGTATAGAGGACGTTTGGTGTCATTGTATCAGTTGGCTGTAACAGTTGGTTTTTTGGGAGCTTATTTAGTTAACTATCAATTATTGGCATGGGCGGAGAGTGGTACGCAATTAAGTGTGGATTGGTTGAATAAAATATTTATAACTGAAGTATGGAGAGGTATGTTGGGTATGGAAACATTGCCGGCAATCTTATTCTTCATTATCATATTTTTTATTCCGGAAAGTCCCCGCTGGTTAATCGTACGTGGAAAGGAATTGAAAGCTGTAAATATATTAGAGAAAATATATAATTCGATTACAGAAGCGAAAAGTCAATTAAATGAAACGAAATCTGTGCTGACCTCTGAAACAAAATCGGAATGGTCTTTATTGATGAAGCCTGGAATTTTCAAAGCTGTTATTATCGGTGTGTGTATTGCGATTTTAGGACAGTTTATGGGTGTGAACGCAGTACTTTATTATGGCCCTTCTATCTTTGAAAACGCAGGACTTTCAGGAGGAGATTCTCTTTTTTACCAAGTTCTGGTAGGACTAGTCAATACTTTGACCACCGTTCTGGCTCTTGTCATCATTGATAAGGTAGGCCGCAAGAAACTTGTTTATTACGGAGTTTCGGGAATGGTTGTTTCTCTGATTCTCATCGGCCTGTACTTCCTCTTCGGAGATTCCCTGGGAGTATCCAGCCTCTTCCTGCTCGTTTTCTTCCTGTTCTATGTATTCTGCTGTGCCGTGTCTATCTGTGCCGTGGTGTTCGTGCTCCTCTCGGAGATGTATCCCACCAAGGTTCGCGGACTGGCCATGTCGATAGCAGGATTCGCTCTGTGGATCGGAACGTACCTGATCGGACAGTTGACCCCCTGGATGCTCCAGAACCTTACCCCCGCCGGAACATTCTTCCTGTTTGCCGTTATGTGCGTACCGTATATGCTGATTGTCTGGAAACTCGTGCCGGAGACCACTGGGAAGTCGCTGGAGGAGATTGAAAGATATTGGACCCGTTCGGAATAGTAAAACAAAAAGACCTTAATAACTTAATAATAAAAGATGTATGGATTTTAAGAAACTGGCAATTCAATACAAGGATGAACTCTTGGATAATGTTCTTCCTTTCTGGCTTGAGAACTCACAAGACCATGAGTATGGTGGCTACTTCACCTGTCTGGATCGTGAAGGAAGGGTTTTCGATACAGATAAATTTATCTGGCTGCAAGGCCGCGAAGTGTGGATGTTCTCTATGCTTTACAATAAAGTGGAAAAACGTAAGGAATGGCTGGATTGTGCCGTTCAAGGTGGTGAGTTTTTAAAAAAATATGGACATGATGGAGACTATAACTGGTATTTTTCCCTTGACCGTTTGGGTAGACCATTGGTAGAACCATACAATATCTTTTCATATACATTCGCTGCCATGGCTTTCGGGCAATTAAGCCTTGCAACCGGTAATCAGGAATATGCTGACATTGCCAAGAAAACCTTCGATATTATCCTTTCCAAAGTAGATAATCCGAAAGGTAAATGGAATAAACTTCATCCGGGCACTCGTAATCTAAAAAATTTTGCCCTGCCGATGATACTATGCAATCTTGCTATGGAAATTGAGCATATTTTAGGCAAGGACTATTTGGAACAAGCGATGGATACTTGTATTCATGAAGTTATGTCTGTCTTCTATCGTCCCGAACTTGGTGGTATCATTGTTGAGAATGTAGATGTGAATGGTAATCTGATAGATTGCTTTGAAGGACGGCAGATTACCCCTGGCCATGCGATTGAAGCCATGTGGTTTATAATGGATTTAGGGAAACGCCTAAACCGTCCGGAATTAATCGAAAAGGCTAAGAATATCACTCTTACAATGCTTGAATATGGTTGGGATAAAGAATATGGAGGTATCTACTATTTTATGGATCGTAACGGTTGTCCTCCCCAACAACTGGAATGGGACCAGAAACTCTGGTGGGTGCATATTGAAACACTCATATCTCTTCTGAAGAGTTATCAATTGACCGGAGATAACCAATGTCTGGAATGGTTTGAAAAAGTACACGATTATACATGGACCCATTTTAAAGATAAAGAGCATCCCGAATGGTATGGATACTTAAATCGGAGAGGTGAAGTGCTACTACCACTCAAAGGAGGAAAATGGAAAGGATGTTTCCATGTACCAAGAGGGTTATACCAATGCTGGAAAGTATTGGAACAGCTATAAACAATAATGGATATGTTAACCAATCTATATTAATAATCTAAAAATTAATTCTATGACAGAGTTTAACTCAAAAATCAAGAAGAACTCTCGTATATTGAAAATATTTATGTTTTCAATCTGCGCGCTATTTGCATGTGCTATCAGTAGTCATGCACAGAGTTTAGTGAAAGGAACTGTTACTGATGGTATAGGAGAACCGCTACCAGGAGTAAGTGTTGTCGTAAAAGGAACTACTAATGGCACTATTACAGATGTAAATGGAAAATATAGCATTCAGGCCACCGCAAAAGACATTTTATCATTCTCATATGTTGGAATGTCAGATCAGGAAATAAAGGTAGCAGGTCAGACGACCATTAATGTGGTTATGAAAGATGATGTGGCAGCTTTGGATGAAGTGATTGTGGTAGGATATGGTACTGCCAAGAAGCAATCTTTAACCGGAGCCGTATCTGCGGTGAAAGGCGACGAACTGCTGAAAGCACCGGCAACCAATGTGTCGAGTCTTTTAGGTGGACGTTTGCCAGGTATTTCATCTGTTCAAGTATCTGGTGAACCCGGAGACGATCAGGCTACATTACGAGTTCGTGGCTCTATTTATAATGTTACTTATATAGTAGACGGAATGCCTCGTTCTATTAATGATATTGACCCTAATGATATCGAAAGTGTATCTGTTTTGAAAGATGGAGCTTCTGCAGCTGTTTATGGATTAAAAGGAGCCGGTGGTGTTATTATTATAACTACAAAAAAAGGTCAGGAAGGAAAATCCAAAATCACTTATAATGGTTCAATAGGAGCATCTATGAATGCAAACTTCCCGCAGTTTATGAATGGACCTCAATTTGCATATTATTATAATATGGCTGACATGATGGATAAAATGGCTAATGGAAGCATTTCAAACATTAGTCAATATAATCCCGTTTTTACAAAGGCGAATGTGGAAGCTATGTTGAATGGTGATCCTACTGACGGATGGGATAATGTTAACTATATTGATAAAGTATTCGGAACCGGTATTAATCAGAAACACAATGTAACAATACAGGGAGGTAGTGATAAGATGCGTTACTTTGCTTCTGTGGGTTATTTAGGTCAAAAAGGTAACATTGACAATTTCTCTTACAAGAGATACAATTTAAGAACTAATCTTGAGACTCAACTGGCTAAGAACTTCCAGTTAAGTTTAGGTATTGCAGGAAATGTCGGTAAACGTGAAACTCCGGGATATGCTTCAGGCGGTACGGATTCTAATTCCGAATTGGGTGAACAAGGTTGGTTGTCAGTAGCTCATCAGACTATAATGATGCATCCATATTTGCCGGAAACATATGACGGACTTTATTCTGCTACCACACAGAATAACACAAGTCTGCCCAACAGTCCATTGGCTGCCATTTATGAATCAGGATACAAACATACCAATAGCTTTGATTTACAAACTAACATCTCTTTACAATATAATGTACCTTGGGTTAAAGGCTTGAGCGTGAAAGTAACCGGAGCTTATGACTATACAACTTCTCATAATAAGAATTTGAATACACCTTACTCCACATATATACATAAAATGCCGACTTCGACAGCAGATTGGACTTGGTCTAAAGCAGACGATCCTCGCGGCACAGCAAATGGAATAAATTTAGGTGAAGGACAGTATAGTTCTCATCAAATGGTAGGCCAAGGAAGCATAAACTATGCAAGCTCCTTCGGAAAACATAATGTAGAAGGAATGGTATTAGCAGAAATCCGGGATTATAAAGAAAACAGTTTCTCCGGCTATAATAAGAACATGAGTTTCTCTGAACTACCAGAATTGAGCTTTGGACAACCGGCAGACTCTCCAATCTCGGGATACAGTGATGCAAACCGTAGTATTGGTTATGTTTTTCGTTTGAAATATGACTATGACAATAAGTATTTGGCAGAGTTTACAGGTCGATATGATGGTTCTTACAAATTTGCCGGCAATGTTAGTGGGAAACGTTGGGCATTCTTCCCGTCAGCGTCAGTAGCGTGGAGAATATCTAAAGAAGATTTTATGTCTAGTCTGACATTTCTGGATGATATGAAGATACGTGCATCTGTCGGTTTATTAGGAAACGATGCAGTGAGTCCGTATGCTTTCCTTAGTACTTACAATTTGATGGATGGTAACAAAAATGCATACCAAACAATTCTGAATGGAAAAGTAATGCAAGCATTACGCGCCTCTGTAATTGCCAATCCTACTCTAACTTGGGAGAACACCTTAACTTACAATGCAGGATTTGACTTTACGATGTGGAATGGTCTGTTGGGAATGGAGTTTGACGCATTCTATAATTATACCTATGATATTTTGACAGCAATGGGAGGCGATTACCCCCCATCTATGGGAGGATATTATTATACTTATGCCAACTATAATAAGGTCGATAGCAAAGGCGTTGAAGTAACGGTGAGCCATCGTAATAAATTAAACTTGGCAGGCAAGCCATTCTCCTATGGCGCAAGCTTCAATCTGACATTTGCAAGAAACCGTTATCTCCGTTATCCGGATAGTCCGAACACAGTAGAGTGGAGAAAACGCACAGGACGTAGTGTCGATGCTTCTGTTGTGTGGGTTGCAGATGGCTTATTCCGTTCAGAAGAAGAAATAAACAATTCAGCCTGGTATGGCACTCGTCCTAATGTCGGTGATATCAAATACAGAGATTTAAATGGTGATGGTAAAATAGACGAAGATGACAGAACACGTGTTGGACGTGGCAATCGTCCCGAATTAACTTACGGTTTGAACCTGAATTGTGCTTGGAATGGATTCGATTTAAGTGCACAATTTACTGGAGGTGCACTGTTTGATGTATCGTTGACAGGAACTTATTAAAATGGAAATGACGATAATACAGTCTGGAAACAGGCATTTAAAGAAGGAGCCAACTCGCCACTATATCTGGTTCAGAATGCATATACAGTAGAAAATCCGAATGGAACATTCCCACGACTTACACTGGGTAATCAAGGACACGGAGGAGATAATGGATTAGCTTCCACTTTCTGGTTGCGTAACGGTAGATACCTTCGTCTCAAATCCGCACAATTGGGTTACACATTCCCCAAGAGATGGATGAGTCCTGTCGGTATTCAGAATCTTAGAATTTATGTAGAAGGTTCTAATTTATTCACGATTTCCGGTCTTCCTGATGGAATCGATCCTGAATCTCCGGGAGTAAATAACGGATACTATCCTCAACAACGCACCATTATGGGCGGTATAACTTTGACTTTCTAAACCTTTAAAAGTTCTATTATGAAAACAAAAGTATTAAGTATCATATTGTTGGGAGCCTCTTTAGGGCTTGGCTCATGTAGTGATTATCTGGACATGACTCCAACAGACAGAGCATCAGATAAACTTGTATGGAGTAAACTCGACTATGCAGAACAGGCAGTCAACGATTTCTATCGCTATATAGATTATTTAGGAGTCTACAGGGATGGACAATGTTTGGCAGGAATGACAGAAGCTCTGACAGATCAGCTTAAATATGGTTCCTACAATTATATGGCTAAATGTCAGATACCTAGTGAAATTGCTTATGGAGGTTCTGTTCTCACAGTGAATTATGTTAGTACTTACCTTGGCAACTGGGGGACGATGTACGAATATGTGCGCCGTGTCAATGAAGGTATCAACAAATTAAAGAAATATGCTTCATTTGGTCAGGCTGATGAAGAACGCTTGGAAGCTGAAATGCGTTTCTTCAGAGGGTATCTCTATACAGATTTATTAAAGCGTTATAAAGAAGTGATTATATACGATGAGAATCTGGATAATATAAAAAAGGATATGCCAGTTAGTTCGGAAGCCGACGGATGGAATTTTGTATATAATGATCTAAAATATGCCGGTGAACATTTGCCTGTTGATAAAACTCCTAACGGACGTTTAACTAGCGGAGCTGCTTATGCAATGTTATCGAGAGCTATGTTGTATGCGGAAAGATGGGATGACGCTCGTATTGCAGCTGAAAAGGTGATGGGAATGGGTTATGAATTAGAAGCAAAAGAAGACTATTCAAATGCCTTTAAAGCAGGAAGCAAAGAAGCCATTCTACAATATTGTTATGATAAGAGTTCCACTGTGACTCATGACTTTGATGGATATATGGTTCCTGGAGGTGATAAAGCGCTCGACGGCAATTCCATGACCGGAGGATTCGGTACCCCGACACAAGAAATGGTTGAATCGTATGAATATGCAGATGGTAGTGGCTTCCCCGATTGGAGTGCATGGCATACTGCTGAAGGTACTACAACGACTCCTCCTTATGCCAAATTGGAACCACGTTTTAAAGCTACCATTCTCTATAATGGAGCAACATGGAAAGGCAGACCGATAGAATCTTTCGTAAACGGTACTGATGGTTGGGCTGCATGGAAAACAGATGCCAAACCGGAAGGACGTTCTACTACCGGGTATTATTTACGTAAACTGGTAGATGAAGCTCATAATTTTACTTCCATACAAGCCAGTACACAGCCATGGACAGAAATTCGTTACGCAGAGGTATTACTGAATCATGCAGAAGCATGTTATCATCTGAATGGCTATACGGATAAGGCAAATAAAGACATAAAAGATATTCGTAACAGAGTGGGATTGTCTTACACAGACAAAAGTGGGGATGATTTAATGAAAGCCATCCGTCAGGAACGCAAAGTAGAACTTGCTTATGAAGGACATTATTATTGGGACATGCGTCGTTGGAAATTATCTGCGACAGCATTTACCGGTATTCGTCTTCATGGAATGAAAATAGAGAAAAATGCAAATGGGTCTTTCACTTACATTTATACAGAATGTGATGATAAAGATCGTAATTTCCCGACTAAGATGTATCGTTTCCCAATGCCACAGGCAGAGTTGGACAATAACGGTGCGGTAACTCAATATGCAGAATGGCAATAAATCTAAAATGAAAACATTATGAAAAAGAATATATTATATCTATTATTAGGGATTTTGGCTCTCACGAGTTCTTGCCAGGATCCGGAATATGTGCTTCCTACTGCGGACAGACAGGGAATCACGAGCTTGACTGCACTCTTTACTTCTGGGCCATACGTGGATAAAGAGGCTGTGGTATATACTATTGCAGATGCTTCTGTAGATAAGTATGTAATTCCTATGCCATGGTATTAACCGGAAAATAGTGATAATGAAACTTCAGAATATATGAAAGCGATGAGGATTCAGGCAAAGTTGGTACCAAACTGTACTATTGAACCGGTTCTTTCAATTCTCGATCTGACTAAAGAGAATTATTTCACTTATACAGACGCTCAAGGATATAAGAAACAAATCTGCATCACAGGCGAAAGAGTTAAGTCTACTAAGTGTCAGTTATTAAGTTTCTCAATACCGTCTGAAGACATTACAGGTATTATTGATGAAGACCACAAAACTGTATCTTTAATCTCTGCGGAAGATTTATCTTCTTGCTTGGCAGATTATTCACTGTCGGCTCATGCGACCATGTCACCGGATCCTAAAACAGAGCCTCTTAATTTTAATTCACCTGTTGAGCTTACAGTGATTGCTCACGATGGAGTGACAAAGCAAACTTATACTATTCAAAAAGCAGTACCGGATAAGATTCCTTACGGATATAGAAAAGGTAGTGAGACAGAATTATTTAAATTGGATATGGGAGTTATCGGCTTACCTTGGACTGGAGCAAATGCACCTTCTTTAGCTGTTTCCGGAAATAATCTGGTAGTTTGCTTGGGTGATGGTACCACAACTCCTGCATATTACAATGCATCTACGGGAAATAAGATTGGTAATGTCACTTTTGGTAGGTTGAGTTCTGTTCCTTATACAACTCTGACCCTGCCGACGAAGGAACTAGTGTTGGTTATGGTGGTCGACAGATACTTAAAAAAAAAAAACCACAGAGTATAGATATTCATGATCTGTGTATGGATAAAATTA
>OIFB01000281.1_pt1 | contig 11467 bp, 10 predicted proteins | sample 1581931 | NCBI WGS metagenome assembly OIFB01 (sample SAMN04414075, study PRJEB24778) | human gut metagenome | material: faecal | host: Homo sapiens
ACCATCATGGCACGCATTATCCCGTCTATTGTCACATTGATGGTAATTTTGCCACTTCCTGGCAATTTTTAGAGGACCAACTGGAAGAAAATTTCGAGCCTAATCTGGTTTCATTGAGTACATTCCTTCAGCGTGGCATTTTGAAGAAGAATAATTTCGCCCTATTCGATGTTCATTCTTTAGGTGCCGGCGAAAAGTTCTACATGTTGACAGAGCTTGGTTATCTGATGCCGGTTTGGGCTTCTGTAAAGTTAGAGACACAAGCGAAAGTACATTCCATGTTTGATTCGCTGAAGGAAAGAAATCCCAGCTTATATGAAAAGGTGGCAGATGACATTTATTGTCTGAAGCGCGACAGCGTTTTTGAGCATGAACCCAAGGTGGCGACTGAACGGAATCCGGATGTAGAAACCTACTCCCGCCGTTATGGAGAATTGCATGCGCAAGCCATCCGCCGGCGTATCGGCCATAGCCGCAGGGTAGGTATCCTGCTGAGTGGCGGCTATGATTCCGGTTCAAACCTTGCTGCGCTGCGCAGCATTTACGACGGCCAGATTGACTCCTATTCCGTGGGCTTTAAAGGAGATGCCTGGACGGAGCTGCCCATGGCCCGTCTGATGTCTGAAACCTTTGGTACCCGTCACCACGAGTACGAGATTGACGGTACGGAAATCAGTGCCTTGCCCGACATTGTCCGTTTTCTGGGTGAGCCTTTTATGGAAGGTGGGCTGATGGTAAACTATTGTGCCATGCGCATGATAGGCGATGACAAGCCCGACGTGATTCTGGGAGGTGACGGCAGTGACCAGTATTTCGGTACTTCCGGCCGTGAAGTGGCGCTGCATTATTTAGCCGCCCGCATAGGATTGCGTCCCTTGCTGCGTGGCATCAACCGTCTGCTGGAGCATGAAACCTTTGATACCGGCGGAAAGCTTTCCCGCATCAATTTCCATTTGGATAAGATACTTCATATTCTGGAAGGGGAGCGTTTCGGCTTCTCCGATTCTGCCTTGTGTGCCCTTCTGCAAAATCCGAAAGAAGATTTTGAACCGGTAAAATCACTACGGCCCGATATCCACAGTTTCGAACATCTTTACGCGCAGCATGCCATTCTTTCCGATTTGGAGACTGTAATCAACCGTATCATTCTTTTCAAGGCTTCCAGCATGGCACGCATGTTCGGTAACAATCTGACGTATCCTTTTATGGACCTGGAGCTTTTCCATTTCCTGCAGGAGCTGCCGGTAGGGTTGAAGTGCAGGGGCAACAGTGTACTGGACATTGCGCGGGGCCGCTCCGTTTCTAAATATCTGTTAAAGCACCATTATAAACCTTTACTTCCCGAGGCCATTACCTTGAAGAAGAAGCAGGGCGGTTTTGCACCTATGCCACTGTTCTTCCGTGATAGGGCCCGACGTGCTTTCTTTAAGGAATTTATTCTTGCTTCCGGCATTATGGACAACTATCTGCGTCGTGATGCAGTGGAGAAGTTTCTTACAGATTATGAACAAGTTGCAGAGAAGGAGGGTGGTTGGTTCTGGCATAGGCAGAACAAGGCTTTGCAATATTTCAATCTGTTGACGCTTGTTGTGTGGTGGGAAGAGTTTGTGGAAGGACATGAGGTGAAATTCTGAAAATATGATTGAAAGCATGAAAGTTTCCATTATTGTTCCGGTTTATAATGTTGCCAAGTACATAGAACGGTGTTTGTTGTCCGTGTTGAACCAGACTTGGCAGGATTTGGAAGTCATTCTTGTGAATGACTGCACTTTGGACGACTCTATGGAGATAGCCAGACGGGTGGTGGCTTCGCATCCGCGCGGAACGGTGGTGAGATGTCTGGAACATGAAGGGAACAGAGGGCTTTCTGCTGCAAGAAACACCGGTATTTCAGCGTCTGTTGGCGATTATCTGTACTTCTTGGATAGCGACGACTATATTTCAGCGAATGCAATAGAGCTTTTGGCGGATGCAGCGGTGCAGAAGCGACCGGATTTTGTGATAGGCAATTACGAGGTGACCGGCGCCAGACGTTGGGCTCCTCCTTTATCATTAGGCACCGGGTTTTATGAAGGGAATGCTCTTGTACTTTCCACTTATGTGCAGGGAAAATGGTATGTCATGGCATGGAACAAGCTGGTGAGTCGTCCCCTCGTTTTGCAGCATAAACTCTACTTCCAGGAGGGCATTGTACACGAGGATGATTTATGGTCATTTAAGTTGGCATGTATGTCTCAAAGTATGTATGTCGTCAATGAGAACACTTACTATTATTCCATGCAGCCGGATTCCATCATGCGGGCGCCGTCTATGCGTAATTTGGAATGTCGTGTGCTGGTGCTTGGTTATATCTACGACTTTATCCGGTCTTCCCGGTGTTTGCAGGATAACCGGCTGATATATATATACTTTGAGAGTCTGAAGGCGAAATATTTTGACCGTATTCTGTATTTCACGAAAGACACATCCTTTCATTATCAGAGTTATTTGGTATTCAGGAACAAAAAGTATGCGTCTTTGTTGGAGATGACGGGGCTGTGCCTCGAATGGAAGCTGATACTGCAGAACATCCATTATGTGCTTCCTACGTATGCCGGCTATCTGTATTTTAAGGCTTTTGTAAAGTCAGCCTACTATTTGTTGGTGTTGTCTATAAAAATGAAGGCAGTGTTTCATGTAAAATGAGCGAATATGAATAATCTTCCGGAAATATCCGTTATAGTACCCGTTTATAAGGTAGAAAAGTACTTGCCCCAGTGCATTGACAGTATTCTTGCACAGACCTTTACGGATTTTGAGCTGTTGCTGGTAGATGACGGGAGCCCTGACCGTTGTGGGGAGATTTGTGAAGAGTATGCCGGGAAGGATACGAGGATACGGGTTTTCCATCAGGCCAATGCAGGATTGAGCTGTGCCCGAAATACGGGGTTAATGAATGCTTGTGGAAGATATGTGACTTTTATTGATTCGGATGATTATGTTAAGCCTTGTTATCTTGAAAGTCTGTACGGTGCATTGCCTGCCGATAAAACGAAGGAGGGAGTAATAGTCGGTTCTCTTGATGCATATCTGCCAAATGGAGACTTTCAGACGTTTCACGTTCCCGAACAAGAGCTGGTCTCGGAACAGATGTATCTTGTGCTGACAGACTTGATAGACAAGCGTGTTACGTATGCAGGCAGCAAGCTATACGATAATCGAATTATCAAGCAATACCGGGTGAGCTTTGTGCCTTTTGTTTCCGGATTGGAAGATATGCTGTTTATGTTGGACTACTTGATGTATGCGGATTTTATGGTTATTCGTGATTACAATAATTACGTTTATAGAGTAGGGTATTCTGTAGATGTATTGTCTGTGCGTATAAACAGCTTTCCGGCAGAATATGCAGCATTCTCTAATTTTTTGAAAAGGGTCTATGTATATCAAAAGAAATTTAACTTGGAGGATAGTTCACTGGGTAGAACATGGAATTCATTGACTGTCTTTTTTCATAAAGTGATTTTGGCAATCTATAAACCTGAGCATAAGTATACCCGGCAGGAACGGTTATCTTTTTTGCATCAAGTCCTTTTATCAGACAAAGAATGGATAAGAAGATTTTTTCTTCCACAGTATAAAGCGGATGTGTTGGGTAAATTCTTGCTTTGCAGGGTGGGGGCATCGGCTTTTGATGGGTGGATGTATTTCTTGTCGGGTATAAAATTCAAGAAAATGTTTGGAGCGAAATAACGGAGGGCATTATGAATATTCTGTTTATACATCCTGTCATGTTCCACCCTCAAAGAGGAGGGATTGAAAGAGTGAGTGACCTTTTATGCCGTGAATTCATAAGACGGGGGCACAACGTCCTTTGTCTGCACAATGTTCGGGATGAAAGCCGTATGGACTATGCATATCCTGCATCCTCTTATTTTTTTCCATATCAGGTTCGGGAAGTGGAAAAGAACGGGCTGTTTTTCCGTGGTTTCCTGCAAGAGCACCGTATTGATATGGTCATAGACCAGGACCCGCAGACTTATTATAAATTATATCCTTTCTCTAAAGCCTTGCGGGGGGTGTACATTATTTCCGTGATACATTATAATCCTCTTGGAATATACCATCATTTGGGGGAGTTCGTGATGTGGGTACCGGGAAAAAACACAATCATGGGAAAAATCAGAAAGATGGCCCGTATCATAAAGATTCCTATGCTTAAGTATGATTATAAGCGTACATTACAATCGGATTATGGAGGCATTTTTCGATATACAGATGCATTATGTTTGCTTTCCTTGAAATTTCTTCCTGATTTGAGGCAGATATATTCAAAAGATTTGAGCCGGGTGATTGCCATCCCCAATCCGAATACATATCCCGCTCAAGAAAACACGGATTTCCTCAAGAAGAAGCAGATATTGTATGTAGGCCGGATAGAGTGGCGCCAGAAGCGTGTAGGGCGGTTGATTGATATATGGAGGTATATATATAAGGATTTTCCCGATTGGGAGCTGGTCATTGTGGGAGATGGACCCATAAGGCAGGTATTAGAACAGAAGGCCTCAAAGATGGAACGGGTTGTTTTCACCGGTTGGCAAGACCCTGAATCTTTTTACCGGGATGCAAGCATCCTATGTCTGACGAGTGACTTTGAAGGTTGGGGAATGGTATTGACCGAAGCCATGACATTCGGGGCGGTTCCGGTGGCGTTCAATTCGTATGCAGCTATAACAGACATTATTGATGATGGAAAAACCGGAATGTTGGTTCCTCCGTTCTCGCATAAGGAGTTTGCCCGGAAATTGGGCTTATTGATGAAAGATGAAGAACTGCGTATGGAGATGTCAAAAAATTGTGTGCAGTATGTGAAACGCTTTGACATACAGAATGTGGCAGACGAGTGGGAAAGGACTTTTGGCAGACTGAAATCAACAGTCCGTCAATGATGCCTTTTCAGTATCCGGTGAGCGAATGCACGTATGCCCGGAGTAAAAAGATAGAGTAATGAGCAAGTGAATATTCCGTAAGTGGAAATTATAATAGCTCCATAGACTATCCAATGTGTAAAGGAGCTTTCGGGTGTGAACTTATTGTTTGGAAAGAGATAATAGCATACTATTGCCGGTAGCAGTATAATCAGTAAATGCTTGATGTAGCCAATCCAATAGTGGAGAACGGATATTTTGAATCCTTGCGAATAAAGAAAGTAAGGTTTCCAAATGACTATGATAAGAAATAAACTGGTTATGTTTCCCATCAATATGCCCGGCAGTCCCCAAAAATGTCCTGCAACGATGGCAACAGTCAAGTTGATGATTACTTCCGCAATGGGAGCCCAAGTATCTTGAAATAAGCCATACCCATAGGTAAATTGGTCTATGGCACCTCGGGTGTAGTTGATGAACGAGTTGATGATAATCAGATATAGAATATGTTGGGGCAATACGTATTCACTTCCCAGCCATAATGAAATAAAAGCGCCGGTCAGTCGAATCAGGGCAAATGAAATGGTTCCGGCTATCAAGAAGCGGATACCCATCAGCTCCCAGAATACTTGCTGGATACGTTTGGAATCGCCCTCGGCTATCAGATTGCCTACTCCTGCATTGGTACTCCCTAATAGGTTGCTGATAAATATACTTATCTTATCAATAATGAGCGTATAGTTCCCATAGTAAGCCACAGTTTTGAGTGAGACGAAGGCATATACCAGGAAGGGAGTGGTTTGGAATTGTACAAAACCGCCCAGTTTGTGTACAAACAACTGTTTGGTATACCGGGTTACTTCCGGATATTTCTTGAAAAGCAGCTTTCCCTGCTTCACTTCGCTTTTCAGCCAGGGGTATACCTGATTGACTTTCCAGTTCAGGATAATGGAATAGGTAATACCCAGCAGAAGTTCCAGACTAATCCACAGGTAATAATTGCCCGTATAATATACTAACCCCATTTGCAGGAGAGTCTTTATCAGTACGGCACTTTGAAAATAGGCTGTCACTACATAGTTCTTCTGGTCCGCTCCCAAAAGGGTTTGCTTGTAATTGGCAAAATATCCTATCAGTGAAGTGGTCAGATACGAGAAAAATGCAAAATAGATGACACCTAAATCAAAGACATTATTGGGGAATATCAGGGGCAGGAAGCATGCCAATACACATCCTGCGCTTAGAATGACGAAACCGATACGTCGGTAGATGAAACCGAAAACGGAAATGATTTCATTAATTTTCCTTTCATCGTGTTCGAAGAGGGGCTTATACAGAACGTAGCCGATGGCTGTGCTGATACCCAATTCTGCAAGGTTCAGAAATCCCAAGAGATTGTTCAGTGTGCCTATCAGCCCCATAAAATCCGCACCCAATACGTCCAGAAAGATTTTTCTGGAAAAAAATGATAGGGCTAAACTCAGGAAATAAAAAATGAGATTAACCCGCGCATTGAGCAATGATTTTTTAAGGCGTGACTCCTGAGGCATAAGTTTTTTGTTATTACCAGCAAAAGTACACAAAAAAATAGTATGCTCCCTTTTTTTGTGTATTTTTGTAGGTAAATGGTTGAATAATGAATTTATGGAGAAATGGCTGAGTTTTATTGTTCCGGTATACAATGTGGAAGATTATCTGTCTGAATGTGTAGATAGCTTGTTGAATCAGGATGTTCCGTCAGAGCTATATGAGATAATACTCTATGATGACGGGTCTACTGACGGAAGTCTGCGGATAGCACAGAAATATGGGGCTGATTATGCTAATATCCGTGTTTTTACCCATCTTAATTCCGGAGCGGCTGAAACTCGGAATGAAGCCATTGAAAAGGCGGTCGGCAAATACATCTGGTTTGTTGACAGCGATGATTTCATTGCTCCCGGCTTGTTGTCTCGTTTTTATGAGAAGACCCGCGAAAGCCATTTGGACATGCTGATATTCAATAATGTGGCTTTTGAAGACGGCAAATGCAGGCGTTTTGTCGGATTTGACGTACCTGAATCACCGATAAAGACGGGGATAGAGCTCTATCAGGATTTCTATTACAATCCGGTACTGACCAATCGCTTGATACTCCGTGACCTGCTGATAAAGCACCGTTTGCGTTATATTCCAGGGAATAAGGCAGAGGATTGTGTGCTGAATCCTCTTTGTTTTTATCATGCCAATGCTGTCTGTTCACTTCCGGTCGATGCTTATTATTATCGGATGCGTAGTCAGTCGGTGTCTCATCATGTTGATAATCAGAAAAGAATTATAGAGTCTTTATTGGAAGGGCTCGAAAACCACAGTGACTATGTGAAAGAACATCCGGCCCCTGATTTCTGGATGAGGGTTTGTGTACACGATATACGACGGGTACACATTTGGCTGGATACAGCTTGTGATAATAGAAAAGAGAAAGGCGAGTTCATTGGCCGGGAGAGATTGGCTCTAAGGTCGGCGTTAGAGCGATTGCCTTTCCGGTTGTCCATTGATTATGCTGTCTTATGTCTGGCTTCGCTTTCCCCTCTGTTGATACTGGATGTGCAACGTTTTTTACGTACAATGAAACGATGGATAAAAAGATGAATACTCTTCCGCTTATAACGCTGGGCATACCTATTTATAATGCTGCGGGTCTTATAGAGCGTACATTATTGTCTGCCCTTAACCAAACGTATCCGAACATTGAATTTATTTTTGTCGATGATAAAGGGGATAGTATGGATATAGTTCGCAGGGTAGCCGGGGAACATCCACGCGGAAGTGCTGTCCGTATTATCGACCAAGTGGTCAATCAGGGTACGGGGGCGGCACGTAATACCATTGTCGAGAAGGCGACGGGGGAATATCTGTTTACAATGGATTGCGACGATGTGCTTATACCGGAGTGCATTGAATTGCTGTATAATAAGATGCAGGAACATCCAGTGGATTTTGTGGCGGCATCCTTCGTCCGGCGTGATTTGGAAGGAAAAGTGTATCCCGGTGGATGCCAGTACGAGGATACTCTAATTACTGATGGAGATTATGCAGTGGCTAAATATCGTTACGGACGGGGGCAGAATATCTTTGTAGCTACTTGGAACAAGCTTTATCGGACGGATTTTCTGCGCAAAAATGAGGTTCGTTGTATTCCTCATTATCTGATTGATGACCCTTGGTTTACGTATCAAGTGATATTGCGGGCCCGTTCTTGCCGCTTGTTGCCGGATTGTACACTGTTCTTTACTTATAATCCTCAATCGGTCACCAGTTTGAAAGAGCTGCAAGGGTATTCAGAGTTTTTGACAGAACAATATATTGGTACGCAGTTGTTGAAGTCTGGGTATATACACTCTTTGACCGGCGAGTCTTTCTATAACGGACTGATGTTGGACATCATGAAAATGAGCCTTTATCATGCCAACCGGGTATATGCTTCTGCATGTATTTCGCCGGAGAAGAAGCGGCAATATCTGGAAAATCTTTTATCCCGCCATTTTTCTTATCCGTCACATTGGCATTTGGATAAAAATTTGATGAAGCTGCTTCCTTTTCTTCTGTTCTATATGATGCCTATGGCCGCTAAAAAGTGGTTGGTTGGCTTCATGGTCAATATAAATCTGAAGGATAAGGTGAAGCGCTGGCTTCATTTTTAGCAAGTGGCATTGTTGTTCATTCACTCAATCTTCCATCCGTCAATACTCCTCTTCTCCAACGAGAAGTTTACGCCGATGCGATACAGTTTCCGGTGGTCCATTGCGAAGGGTTTGGCATATCCTTTGTCTTCTATCTGTTGCAAGGCTTCCTCGGGTGTACCATCCAGTTTAAACTCTACGATGTAGACGTAATCCTTAGTCTCTATCACCATATCCATACGGCTTTCACTGGTAGGACGCTCCACTTTGGTATAGAATCCCATCATGCGCATCACGATGAAGAAAGCATTCTGAAAATAGAGTTCGGCATCGCCTACAATCTTATAGTCCGTATCAGAAAACATGGTGGCCAGGCGGGTCATGAACTGCTCCGGATTACCCTTGCGTACGTCTGCTATGAAGTTTGATACAAAATAGACGGATTCACTGTCCTTTATCGGCATGTAGTAGGGAACCAGGTATTTGATGAATCCTTCGGCCACTTCCTTGTTAGGGAATCCCAGCCGATAGATGTTGAATTCTTCGTCATATTCCTTTATCGTGAGGTAGCCGCTTTGGTAAATCACGGCAATGGGATTATCCTTGAACGACTCCACGTCTGTCAGTGTCTCTGCAGTCACTCCTTCACTCGTAAGGTCGGGCAGACAGAAGTTGTTGTCTTTCAGCAGTTTCACAAGGTAGGTGGGGGTGCCGGTCTCGAACCAGTAGCTGCCGAACTCCAGGGAACGGAAGGTATTCAGCAGGCTGAAGGGGTTATACAGATTGGTTCCGTTCTGGCGGAAGCGGTAGCCGTCGTACCGTTCTTTCAGTCGCAGGCAGACCTCGTCGTAGGTGATACCGTAGTTTTCGGCTATCTGGTGCAGCGGTTCTTCAAAATAGGTGTGTATCTCCTTGTCGGTCATTCCGCAGAGCGTCTGGAACTGTCGGTCCATGGAGAGGTCTATCAGGTTGTTCAGGTCGCTGAACACACTGACTTTTCCGAATTTCGTCACTCCCGTCAGGAAGCCGAAACGGATATACCGGTCCTGCGTTTTCATTACGGAGTAGAAGGCTTTGAGTGTGTTGCGATATTCATTTTGCAGCTCTTCGTCACCAATGGCTTGGAGCATGGGTTTGTCGTATTCGTCCACGAGGATGACCACGCGCTGGCCGGTCTGCTCGTAGGCGCGGCGGATGATTCCCTTGAAACGCAGTTCGGGGTTGACTTCGCTGGGGACAGTTCCGTAGATGTTTTCCCACTGGCAGAGGGTATCGTTCAATACATTGATAAGGCTGTTCTTTTCATCGTATTTGCTTGTGTTCAAATCCAAATGCAGTACCGGATATTTCGTCCATTCTTTTTCAAGCTGTTCTATTTCCAGTCCCTTGAATAGTTCCTGCTGTCCGTTGAAGTAGGCTTCCAGTGTGCTGATGAGCAGACTCTTTCCGAATCTCCGTGGGCGGCTTAGGAAGTAGTAGTTACTTGTATTGACCAATTGGTGAATCAATGCAGTTTTGTCTACATAGGTGTACTCACCAAGACGGATTTTCTCAAAACTCTGTATTCCAATAGGGTACTTCATACGGCTGAACTTTGTTTGATGCGCATTTTGCTTAATTAGAACAAATGTATGAATAAAAAATGAGGTGGCAAAGCTTTTGTCATGCTTTGTCACCTCCCTTTTCTTGGTTACCACTTCTCTTTTTTTACTTCAAAACACGGGCATTGTTTCGTCCATTCCATCGGTTCCACCTCTCCGTTGTTGTTCAGGTCGGGGCTGAGGTCGCGATGTCCCGCCACTTTTGCTTCCGGATAGTCCATCAGCAAAGCGCGGACCAATACGCGGAGCGAGTGGCGTTGCCATTCCGTGCGTGTGTCTTTGGGATTCCCATAGTGGTCCAATCCGCCTTCATAGGCGATTCCGATAGAGTGGGCATTGTAGCCGCGGGCGTGGGCGCCGGCCCTCTCGACCGGGCGGGTAGTCAGGATTTGTCCGTCACGGCGGATGTAGAAATGATAGCCCGTGCCATCAAATCCACGTCGGCGGTGCGCGGCTTCCAGAGCTTGCCCGGTAAAGGGACGGTCCTCGCACGTGGCGCTGCAATGTATCACAATCAAATCAATTTTTCTCATTTTTCTTTACTGTTTGCCTTTGGGGGCTGTTCGCTAAAAGGGACCACCGCTGTTCATGGCGTGTGCGCTGAATGCACCCAAAAGTGCCGAAGCTACAGCAATGATTACTTTCAAAACTACACTCCAAGTTTTCTTCATAGATTTTTCCTCCTTTCTTTTTTAAGCTTTTCAGATTATACAGTCGGATCCGGAGCTTCCTCATCTCCTCCTCCTTCATTTCCACCACCGCCATTTTCACCATCATCCGGATCATTCGGAGTCACAGAGGCGTTCAACTTCTTCAGATATTCATCCAAACTGATCAAATCCAGTTTTTCATCTGCACGGGTAGCCGTCTTCGTGATACGCAGTTCCTTATTCGCCTGAAAGAAGATGCGTACGCTATCCACACTTTTAGCATTGACGTCTTTCGCCGCATCCGCCCCTTTCGAGCAGGCAGTCAGCATAAATACACCCAAGCCTTCGATATTCACAGACTTACCTTCCAGAAGTTGCTCTTTCATTTTCTCCACAAAATTCTGAATCACACTCTTGATATCACCGATGGATAAAGAAGAATAGCCCTGCATTTTCTGCGCAATATATTTCAGATTGACAGACTGACCTAAAGTGATCAGATGCGGATAATATTTCTTGGGAGAATTGGGATCACGCGGGTCAGATGGTCGCGTAACAACCTTGTAAATTACACTCATAATACGTTTTTTCTAAAGATTCAAATTCAAGTTATTTTATTCACGTTTTGTTGATCAACAATGCAAAGG
>OIFB01000294.1_pt1 | contig 11230 bp, 6 predicted proteins | sample 1581931 | NCBI WGS metagenome assembly OIFB01 (sample SAMN04414075, study PRJEB24778) | human gut metagenome | material: faecal | host: Homo sapiens
CTTCCGGAGTGGCAGGCTGGTTATTTGGACATTCATCAGATTAGCACGGGAAGAGGGAATGCAGCCTATCTTATTTTCCCGGACGGGACTACCATGTTGCTGGATGCAGGAGACTTGGGAGTACACACCGGTACCCAGGAGATTATGAAAGCAGTTCCTAATGACTCTAAACGGCCTGCTGAATGGATTGCCCAATATATAAAACATTTTTCATTGCCGTTGAAAAATAACGGTGCTATTGATTATGCCTTGCTCACTCACTTCGATACAGACCATATCGGACAGAATGGAAAACTGGCAATCGAAAAAGTAGGGCTGGACTACAAACTTACCGGAATAACTCATGTGGGTAATCTTCTGGATATTTCCACATTGATAGATCGTGGCTACCCTACATACGATTATCCGACAGCGACTAAAGTTACGGGTGCTCATATCTCAAACTATAAATTATATGTTGCCGCTCGTGACCGGGAAGGTAAAAAGAATGAAGGGTTTGTGACAGGAAGTAACACACAAATCAAACTATTGAAAGCTCCGGGTTCCTATCCTACATTCGAAGTACGTAATATTGTGGGTAACGGTAAAATTTGGACAGGCAGCGGAACGACTTCCAAAGAGCTTGTGCCATCTACCGCTTCTTCGAGCGAACAGTTGAACGAGAACCGTTGCAGTTGCGGAATACGTATCACATACGGTAATTTCGATTACTTCTCGGGCGGAGATATCCTTGGAGTGGAAAAAGCGCCGGAATGGTTTGACATAGAAACACCTGTAGCTACATTGCTGGGCGAAACAGATGTGGTAGTGGCCAATCATCATGCATACTCTGACGCTATGTGTGATACCTACATTTCCCAAGTGAAAGCGCAAGCCTACGTGATTCCCGTGTGGGATTACTATCATCCTCAACCGGCTCCGCTAAGCCGGATGCTGTCTCAAAGCCTTTATGCCGGTGAACGGTCGGTTTTTGCCGCCGGTATGGTAGACAGTAACAGGAGCAGGCTGGGTGAAGACGGTTTGAAGATAAAACCCGCCGGACATGTTGTTACACGTGTTTATCCGGGAGGAGAGAAGTTTCAGATCTTTGTGTTGAATGATCGAAATGAAGCTTATGAGATACTATATAAAACAGGTGAAATTAAATCTAATATTTGATGAATATGAAAATTAAAGATTCAATAGCCTGGGCAGCTTTTGGGGCTGTGATGGCAATTATCATGTTTCCGTCATGCTCTGACGAAAATGAAGCCGGCATATTGGAAATAACAAATAATGAGATTATTCTTCAGGCTGAGGTGCTCCGGTTCAGGTTGAAGTGAAATCCAATACCGAGTGGCGCATAGACTTTGCAGAATCAACCTGGTTTTCTACAGATATACGTGGAGCCCAGTCATCAAGAACTTATTTCACGGTGACTTATGATGAAAATATCAGTGATTCCGAACGTTTCTGTGATATTCGTGTGTTTACAAAAGATGGGAAGACTTCGGATGTAATCAAGATAAAACAACTATCCCGTTATCCATTTATAGTTCCTGCCAGTGATAATATGGAACTCTTTACCAAAGGAGGCGAATATAATATGGATATTTCGACCAATGTGCCTGAAACGGATATTGTGATTACGCCGACGGTGGAATGGGTGAAAGAGTATCGGATAAGTGACGGAAAACTTTATTTCAATACGGAAACAAATTCTCAATCACCCCGCACAGGAAGTATCGTATTGAGTTATGACGATCAATACCAACGTAAAGCCACGACTACAATCAACCTGTCGCAAGCATATTCTGAATATGCGAATGCAGAACTTGTCAGCTATCCAACCGTTTATGGTTATCCTGTCGGTGGAATTACTAACAATGTATATATTGAAGGAACGATCGTTGCTACTGGTACATCGAAAAACTTCCCGAACAATCGTTATGTCATTCAGAATGAGACCGGGGAGACAGTGGTATTTGAATCAGAGTCTCTGATTACATTTGCGCAATTTGCCAAAGTCTCATTGTGTTTGAAAGATGGAACGATAAAGGAAGAATCAGAGGGCAGCTTTACCTACAGACTGATTAGCGGTATCACTGCCGCCCATGTAATCAGTTCGGAACTTTCCACCTTCACGATTCCTGAAAAAACAATCGCAGAACTAACGGATAATATGGTATTCAGCCTTGTGACCTTAAAAGATGTCGAGATTGCCTCTCCGGTAGGTGCATTTACTAATTTCAAGACTACCGATCCGGGGGCTGCCGACCGTAAGGCGAATAAAAATTATTGGGTGGAGAGATTCCCGGCATACTACAGATACTATCCAACCTGCATCAGAGATAAAAACGGCTCTAATACATATATGCTTACTTCGCTTGATGCTCCTTATGCGCATGAGACACTTCCTAAAGGTTCAGGAACCATCACCGGAATCGTAGCGAAAGTCAAGCTTACCAATTTTGACATCTCCGAAAGCCGGTTGTGTATTCTTCCGCTTCATAGAGAGGATATCAATATCGGTGATATGAACGAGATCACTTCGGTGCTCGTGGAGTGGGATTGTAATGTGCCCGATTGGAAAGAAATAGGTGCTTCTACATTTACGGAGTATCATCCGACAGGCGGAGAAGCATCGCAGTCAAATGCTATTCTTAATAAAGACGGGAATAAGCATTTCCAGCAAACCTATGCAGATTACATATTAGGTTTCCAGGATGATTTCCGGGGAGATATGAATCTTAATACCACAGATGGATATTATGGGCGTATGCGAGGAGGAGCCTTCAATAGTAAACCGTGGTCTACAAGTTCATATTTTTACGTAGACAAAATATCGACAGTAGGTATTTCTACATCCCTGTCTCTTCAGGTTGAAATGAATGCAAGTTGGGGAGGTGGCCCTGTTGCAGTAGTTGAATATGCTTATTCGATGAGTGGTGAATGGGTGAAAGTAGATAATTCAGAGTTTACCATTCTGGGACAGTTTGACAGAACTGCTGCAGGTGGACAGACGGAGAAGAACATTCCTGGTTATAAAGTCTATGACTTTAAGTTGCCGGATGCCTTATTGAACCGCGATAATATCTGTATCAGATTGCGACCTGTTCGACTTCCGTCCGGCGTATCGGGCTTCATGCCGCTTCGACTTGCTAATATCTCGATCAAATATAATAAATAACCAATAGGGAAGTATCTATAAAAATAATCGGAAGCAACAGGAAATACCCTGTTTGCTTCCGATTCTCTTTATATAATGATTTCGGATATTTATATTAATCCTGAACGAACTCTATCCTAAAAATGCTGTATTTTATTTTTCCAACAACTCTTTTAAGAACTCGTCCAATTCCTTATCCAACCCTTTCAGCAATTCATCGTTCACCAGGATCGTATCATCGTCCACCAGTAACAATTCCGCTATGGTCTCTTTCTCTTCATCCACCAGAACGAAAGAGTAAGGCTTCAGGATAGTCACCTTGTCGAAGTCTCCGGCATCTTTCATTCTGCAAAGAATGTTGCGTAGAGAAGGTTCCACACTTTCAAGGAAATCATCCCCTTCATACGTAGCCCATTCTTCGATCATGATGTTTGCCAGTTCTTCATCATCATCATTGTAAATATTAAGTTGTCCCGATGTCTGGTCCGGTTGGAGATGGATATCGGTTACAACTGTTTGTTCGCAGTTACATACATATTTGGCGACTGCCTTTTGGATAGCCGATTCGATAATGGATAGTGATTGTTGGCTTAGTTTCATGGGTTCCTTCTTTTTATAAGTTCAAAGGTATAAAAAAAATAAGATTTGATACACAATTTCCTTAAAAATCATCATTAAATCGGCTCATTTGTAATTTTAACTTAGGTAATTGAGCGTTTCTCTCCTTCAATTCGGCTAAATACAAGGATGTGAGATAATAATTCGGCACATCGTCAATGCTGGCCTGAACACTATCTGTGATATTCTTTTTATCAATTTTCTTGGCTAGTTGCTGTGCTTTTTCCGCCCATTCTTCCGCTTTAGCGAGACTATCCTTCATTTCATAATAAACAGCTATGTTGAGAGCTGCCCGCATCTTCTTCTTTTGGTTCTTGGTACCTTCGAAAGCCTGGTTCCAAAGTTCGTATGCGTCGTCCCATGAATTTTCGCGTACATAGATGGCAGCATCACGCATGGGAACCGAACCTCCGGTATACAGATACCGTGTTCCTTTTTTCCACATAGGGACGAGATATTTCACCGGAACTGTCCCTGCAAATACCGCTGCTTCCTCCAGCATTTGTTTGTCGCGAATCATGCGGGTGGCAGCTTCTACGGCAGTACCTCCAAACTCTTCCCAAAAGATGCTGTCGTTAGGATGGAGCGTAGTCATCGGCCGACTACGTTCGGGAAGATACACTTTCACCGTGGGATATACTTTTACGTCTACCGCTCCTTGAAAACAGTTGAACTCATTCAGAAAACGGACAGATTTAGTTGCTTTGAGTTGCAGATTTTCCAATGCAATGATAAAATCCACTCCCAAACTAGAGGCTAACTGACGGACTTCCTCCTGGCTCAATGTACTTTCGCGGGCCAGTTTATCATTTGTCCGCAAAGCAGAGTCACAGATGACTACTTCTTCAAAATAATTCTGATGTGCGATTTCTTCAGCCAGTGATTCGGTGGCAATCTTAGGATCTCCGTTGGCGTATGCCGTTGCACGACTTACCAGCGGTGTACCTTCTTTGATTTTTTCAGTCGTTGTTATTAGTTTGTTATCCGGGATATTGCTGGTGTTATTCACGATAGCTACTTTCCGGAGTTGCGGAGGAAAGCTCAAGTCGGCAGGTTGCAGATAATCAATGGAAATCTGTTCCAAACTCTGACAACTGCCCAGTGTCAGCAGGAAGATAGTGACGAAAGCCAGTGAATAAGATTTTGCCATAGTTTTGTTCTATTTAGTAATTTGAACAAAAGTACAATTTTGGAGGAATAAAAGAAAGTCTCAAACAGTTTTTAACCGTTTGAGACTTTCTTTTGTGTATTGAAACTTGAGATTATACCTTAATGTTAAAAATTAAATAAGGCTTTTGAGCGAAGCTGATTCAGAAATGAGCGCAAAGAAATAGAAACTCCTACTTTCCCAACTTTTAACTCTCAACTCTCAACTCTCCCTTCTCAACTTCTTAAAGGTTTTTACCGTGACAGTTCTTATACTTCTTACCGCTTCCGCATGGGCAAGGATCGTTACGTCCTACAGTCTTTTCTGCACGGATGGGTTCACGTTTCTGCTGTTCACGAGTATCCTGGCTGGCAGCAGCCTGTTGGTTCGGATCACTCAAGTCCTGCTTGTTTTCGCGATACTTGCTCATATCCTGACGTTGTTCAGGAGCAGCCTGACGCACTTCCACACGACGGGCAGCCTGTTCGTCCGGAGCTTCCTGTACAGGAATTTGTCCACGCATCAAGATAGATATAGTCTGGTTGTTGATCTTGTTCACCATGGCGTCGAACAAAGTCACAGATTCCAGTTTATAAATCAACAGCGGGTCTTTCTGTTCGTAACTTGCGTTCTGTACGGAATGTTTCAGTTCGTCCAGTTCGCGGAGGTTTTCTTTCCATGCTTCGTCGATAACGTGGAGCAGGATTGATTTCTCGAACGATTTCACCACTTCTTTAGATTCCGATTCGTAAGCCGCTTTCAGGTTACAAGAGATGTTATACATTCGTTTACCGTCTGTAATAGGAATCAGGATGTTTTCATACATGTGTCCCTGATTTTCATATACCTGTTTGATAACTGGATTAGCGATCTGTGCCAGACGTTCAGTTTTGCGTTTGAAGTTATCCATCGCAATGTTGAAAGTCTTTTCGGCCAACTTTTCTTTTTTCTCGTTACGGAATTCTTCTTCAGTGAACGGAGTTTCCATCGCCAATGTCTGAAGCAGTTCCATTTGGCAACCTTCATAATCATTGTTTTCGATAGCATTGGCACAACGGTCCCAAATCATGTTCACGATGTCCATACCGATACGTTCACCCATCAAAGCGTGGCGGCGTTTGGTGTAAACCACTGTACGCTGCTTGTTCATCACGTCGTCATATTCCAACAGACGTTTACGAATACCGAAGTTATTTTCTTCCACCTTCTTCTGGGCACGTTCGATAGAATTGGAAATCATCTTGTGTTCGATCATTTCGCCTTCCTGGAAACCAAGTTTGTCCATTACGCTGGCGATACGGTCGGAGGAGAACAGACGCATCAAATCATCTTCCAGTGACACAAAGAATACAGAAGAACCCGGGTCACCCTGACGTCCTGCACGACCACGCAACTGGCGGTCTACACGACGGGATTCGTGACGTTCCGTACCGATAATTGCCAAACCGCCCGCAGCTTTCACTTCCGGACTTAACTTGATGTCGGTACCACGACCAGCCATATTGGTAGCAATGGTTACTGTTCCGCTCAAACCGGCAGTAGCAACGATGTCCGCTTCTTTCTGGTGCAGTTTGGCGTTCAATACCTTGTGCTCGATATGGCGCATGGCAAGCATCTTGCTCAACATCTCGGAGATTTCTACCGAGGTAGTACCCACCAATACCGGACGTCCTGCCTGAACCAATTTTTCGATTTCCTCGATAACAGCTTTATACTTTTCGCGTTTCGTCTTGTAAACGCGGTCGTTCATATCCTTTCTTGCAATCGGACGGTTGGTCGGGATCACGACTACGTCCAATTTGTAGATGTCCCAAAGTTCGCCTGCTTCCGTTTCGGCAGTACCGGTCATACCGGACAGCTTGTGATACATACGGAAGTAGTTCTGCAAAGTAATCGTTGCAAAGGTCTGCGTAGCAGCTTCCACTTTCACACGTTCCTTGGCTTCGATAGCCTGGTGCAATCCGTCAGAGTAGCGGCGACCTTCCATGATACGACCTGTCTGCTCGTCTACGATCTTCACCTGTCCGTCGATCACTACATATTCATCATCTTTCTCGAACATGGTGTAAGCCTTCAACAATTGGTTGATGGTGTGTACACGTTCCGATTTGATGGCATAGTTTGTCAGAAGTTCATCTTTCTTTTCAAGCAGTTGTTCGTTAGTCAGATGTTGGTTTTCCAGTTCCGAAAGTTGTCCGGCGATATCCGGAAGAACGAACAATGTCGGGTCTTCAGAGTTACCGGTAATCAGGTCTACACCCTTGTCTGTCAGGTCTACACTATTCAGTTTCTCGTCGATCACGAAATACAGCGGATCAGTAACTTCATGCATACGCTTGTTGTTCTGTTCCATGTAGATTTCTTCCGTCTTGAGCATACCTGCCTTGATACCCTGTTCACTAAGGAACTTAATCAAAGCCTTGTTTTTCGGCAATGCCTTGTGGCTGCGGTATAAAGCGAGGAATCCTTCTTCCACCTCTTTCTTATCGTTGGATGCGATCAGTTTCTTAGCTTCGGAGAGATATTTGGTAGCCAATACTTTCTGTGCTTCTACCAGACGTTCTACTAACGGACGGAGTTGCTCGAACAATTGGTCGTCGCCTTTCGGTACAGGACCGGAGATAATCAACGGAGTACGGGCGTCGTCAATCAATACCGAGTCGACCTCATCGACGATGGCATAGTTGTGCTGACGTTGTACAAGGTCTTTCGGGCTGATAGCCATGTTGTCACGCAGGTAGTCGAAACCGAATTCGTTGTTCGTACCGAACGTGATGTCTGCCAGGTATGCCTGACGGCGTGCGTCGGAGTTCGGTTGATGACGGTCGATACAATCCACGCTCAATCCGTGGAACATATAAAGAGGCCCCATCCATTCAGAGTCACGTTTGGCGAGGTAATCATTCACGGTAACCACGTGCACACCGTTTCCGGTCAGTGCGTTGAGGAATACCGGGAGAGTAGCCACCAATGTTTTACCTTCACCGGTTGCCATTTCCGCAATCTTACCTTTGTGCAGAACGACACCACCAAAAAGCTGTACGTCGTAGTGAACCATGTTCCATACCGTATCGTTTCCACCGGCTATCCAGTGATTCTGGTAGATGGCCTTGTCGCCTTCGATGCGTACAAAATCTTTCGTTGCAGCCAGTTGGCGGTCAAAATCCGTAGCGGTAACAACGATTTCTTCATTTTCTGTGAAACGTTTGGCAGTGGCTTTCACGATAGAAAAAGCAACGGGCAGTACTTCGTCCAGTGCTTTTTCATATTTCTCCAGAATTTCTTTTTCTGTCTTATCGATTTGTGCGAAGACTTCTTCGCGGTCTTCCAGTTCCAGTGTCTCGATGCTTGCCTTCAACTCTTCCACTTTCGCACGTTCGGCGGTAGTCGATTCATGGATATATTTTTTGAGTTCTTCCGTTTTGGCACGGAGGGCATCGTTGTCCAGTGCTTCAATCTCCGGGTAGGCAGCTTTGATCTTTTCTACCCAGGGTTTGATTTCTTTCATGTCTCGTGTGGATTTGTTTCCGAAAATCGAGCTTAAAAATTCATTAAATCCCATGTTGTATTATTTAGTTTATTATTATTTCTTGATTGTCTGCACGGTGCTTTTTCCATATATAAATCCGCGCAAAGTTACATTAAAATGCTGATTTATTTATGTTTTGCTCCCTGTTTTTGTGAGTAAATTTTTACCGTAGGTCGGTAATAGGAGCAGAAGTACAGGCATTGGGAGCCCGGATGCGCATGAAATGTGCCAGTGTGGGCGCAATATGTTCAATGGTTACAGGTGTCTGGATAATGGCCGGTTTTACGGAATGTCCCATGAAAATCAGCGGTGAAGGGATATAAGAATGACGTACCACTTTGTTTTCGCCGCCGTTCTCGTTGACGATGGTCCATCCGGGAAGGACGTCGATTACGAGGTCGCCCGAACGTTTGCGGTGGTAGCCGTTGCGTATTTTATGAATTTCCGGTGTCCATGAACCCAGCAACAGCCGGTTGGCTGAATATGCTTCGTTCACTCCGCTGAACTGCATCAGGAATTCTGCAGACTTTTGTTGGATCTCTGCCAGATTCAGTTCCTTCTTTTCCAGCAATTTATGATTCAGATAAATCTGCTGGTTGTGGTGAGCTTCCACATACTTTCCTTCGCCATACGTAGCCATCAGGTACATATTCAATAGGGCGGCACAACGGTTGAGATAAAACTCTCCGCCGGGAATCTTGTACAATCCCGAGTCAGCCGATTCGCTGTCCGTATATCCGGTGGAAGTGACGAAAATAAGCACGTTTTGTAGTCCTACTTTCTTGTCGAGCGCTTCGAGCAGGTTTTCGATGCTGCGGTCGAGACGCACGTAGGTGTCTTGTATTTCCATGGCACATTCCTGTACGGATTTATGTGCGTAGTTTCCTGCATAATAAGTGAGTGCCAATAAGTCAGTAATGTCATCCATGCCGATGGAGCTTTTGTTCAATGCCTCTTCGGCAAGTGCGTTCACTTCATCATTCACAAAAGGGCTGGCGATGAAGCGTCTGTACTTATTGTTACGGTCGTCATCAAATTTATATTTGAAGAGTATATCCCGCCAATCTGGCAGAAAAGTGTACATGCCACGGGGGAATACCGGTTCCCATGTCATACCTGCAATACGGAAATCAATCGCCTGCCGGTCATTGTATTGGCTTGCCCACCACGGAAATTCTCCATAATAGGTCGTTCCACTCCATTTTCCGGTGTTGGGATTGAGCCAGAAAGCACCGTTTCCGGCATGTCCGGCTGCGAAAAGCGCGGCGTCGCAATCGGGGGCGATGGCATATACGAGTCCTTTGCCTTGGGTCGCTATTTTAAGCTCGTCGGCAATGGTGGAAGTCAGTAATTTGGTGGGTGCGGCCGTTTGGTCGGTGTAATATCCCATGAATGCCGTGTCGTCTGTGCTGTTGACAGGGCGAAGGGTAGAGGCGTCCATCCATCGTTGGGAGATGATTCCGTTCATGGAAGGCGTCGTGCCGCTGTAAATGGCTGCGATGGCAGAAGCGCGGTCTACGTTGCAGAAGGTATATTCGGCATTATGGAACACTCTTCCCTCTTTCCAAAGACGTTTGAAGCCTTTCTCGCCGTAGAGTGACGAAAACGCTTCCAGATAGTCCGTACGCAGTTGGTCGATAGTCAGCCCTACCACTAATTTAGGGGCGGAAGGCAGTGACTGGGCTTGTAGCCCGGTGAAAGTCAGTACGGTGATGAGGGAAGTTAGTAGTCCTTTCATTATTTCTTTTTAGATGTCACAATCAGATTGCTTGCTGAACGTATCAGCAAAACGAGTGCCAAAGGTACAACAGCAAAGTCAAATCTTTGCGGAATTACAGGAAAAAGCACTATAAAAAGTGTTAAAACGACCAGATTCAAGGTCAAGTACCAGCATTTCTTCCCTTTTCGGACACAATATACGATGTAGGGAAGGAAAAGAAGTTGTCCCGGATGGAAAACCAATAACAGGAAATTGGAGCTGACTGCCGGGTGTTGAGAGAAGAGGGCGAGGAAGGCGAGGACGCATCCCACGATACCTGCCATGCCAAAAAGAACAAGGTCGATCCCCCATAATCCGGTTCTTCGGCGGATGCCATAGATCGTGGCGGCGGCTGTCAGTATAAATAAGAGCAACGAGCATTGGAGCGGAGTGGGCATCCAGCCGCTTTCATCCGGTTCGGGAGTGACGTCGATTATCAGTTCGTTGGTCTTGACAAGCGGACGGGAATAGGTATCTGTGGAAATCTGTGCGCCGTCGAAAGCATCCATCAGATAGAAGGGGGCAAACATCATTTGCCGTTGTGTGACGGGCTGGTCGGCTTCGCTTCCGATGCAGAGGTCGATGCCGAAACGCGCCCACGGATGTCCTTTGCAATATTGATGTACGATGTCGCGGAAAGTGCGCGAACCATCCTGCGGTTCCGTCGGATAAACCACCTTTCCTGCAATGCTTTCTTCTATCTTGTCCCGGGGACGGGTGGCGCAATTGTCGTAAAAGAAATTATAACGGTACACCCGGTTTTCCGGGCGGTAATTTTCTTGTAATAACTGGATTAGTTTTGTTTTCTCTTCATCAGTCAGGTTTAGTGTTTGCTGCCACACGCTGCGTCCGTAGAATGCGTATTCAGCCGCAAAATGCTCATAATCCGTCACTCCCAGTTGGTAGTCGGTTTCTCCGAGCGAGAAGCGGAAGATGAAGTTAGGAGTGTTGAAACTGAATAATCCGTAATTGAACACAGCGTCAATCCCTTGTGACGGGTTTTCATAGCGGATGGCAGTGTGTCCGAAC
>OIFB01000302.1_pt1 | contig 10965 bp, 8 predicted proteins | sample 1581931 | NCBI WGS metagenome assembly OIFB01 (sample SAMN04414075, study PRJEB24778) | human gut metagenome | material: faecal | host: Homo sapiens
GTATGGAAGTGTGAACTTCTCACTATTCAGATAAGATCCAAATACTATTTCATCCTTATTAAAGTAGCGGAGCCAATAAACGCACGATAGACTCCGCAGCTTTTTGTCTCCACGAACGTCTGCCCCAATTCTTCAAAAAGATCTGTGTACTTTCGCGCTGGTCCTGAAGAAATATTTCTTTCATTTCAAGGGCAGTTTCTACGTCATACATAAAAGCATTCACCTCAAAGTTATGCTCAAAGCTACGGAAGTCAACATTGGTAGAGCCTACAGTGGAAAGCATATCATCTGAAACCATCAGCTTAGAATGTAGAAAACCTTTCTTATAAAAATAGACTTTAACACCTGCCTGCATCACATCTGCCAAATAAGAACGCGATCCAAGATGAGTTATCCAGTTATCTGCACGTTCCGGTAACATCAAGCGTATATCCACCCCAGACAATGCTGCTGTTTGCATAGCTGCTAATATTGGTTCTGTAGGCAAAAAATAAGGTGTTTGCATATAGAAATATTTTTTTGCACTGGTAATGGCAACAGTCAATCCCTGCATGATTTCTTTCCATGGCCCGATAGGCTCACTCGTGGCAATTTGCACTAAAGAACTTCCGTAAGAGTCAATCTTCGGAAAATAACGGGAAGCGGTTATCAACGTACGGTCTACAAAATACCAATCAAGCAAAAAAGCTGTTTGTAAACCATGCACTGCCTTGCCTTCCAACATGATATGCGTATCGCGCCAAATCCCCCAAGAAAAGCCACGCATATAACGTTCTGCCAGGTTCATTCCCCCAACGAAGCCCACGCGTCCGTCAATAACGACAATCTTTCTATGGTTGCGGTAATTCACCCTACTGGTAAATAAAGGAAAACGTACTTTCAAAAAGCTCCTGACTTCGATACCGGCATTGCGCATTTCTTCAAAAAAACGGTTAGGCACATGCCAGCAACCTACATCATCATAGATAACCCGTACTTCAACCCCGTGAGAAGCTTTTTCTATCAGCACATCCCTGACCATACGCCCGATAGCGTCATCTTCAAAGATGTAATATTCCATGTGGATATGCTGCTTCGCTTTTTGCAGTTCACGCAACAATGATTGAAGTTTGGTATATCCTTCGGTATAGACTGCCACACGGTTCCCCTCAAATGGAAACGCTTGATTCGTTTGCTGGAAAAGCTGAATAAGACGGAAGTATTCATAAGGAACGTCCGAACAATCCTGTGCGAGATATTCGGCCATTGGTTTCTTCAATAAGCGGTCGTAGCTTTTTTGCCCAATGATACGTTCGCGACGTTGACTCCGCCCAAAGAAAAAATAAAAGACAAGTCCGACAATAGGAAGGAAAAGCAATATGAGTATCCATGCCATGGTTTTAACCGGATTCCGGTTGTCAAGAATGATGATGACAATCGTACCGATAATGGCTCCAAAATAAAGAATATCAAAAGCCACTGTTGCTATCTGGCTAAGCATATAGTTCCAATCAATCATAGGAATCTCCTTTCATACGGATACTAAACAACAAATATAGAGTAAATTCTCGGATTAACAAAGAAGTCCCGGCAACAACATTGAATCGTTGTACCGGGACTTCCTGTTTTTATTTAAACCTATTACTCTGCTTTAGTGTGGTCTGCCACCTCCAAAGCCACCACGCGGGCCACGAGGTCCACCACCATCAAAACCACCATGACGCATATTGCCGCGAGCTTCTTTATTTCCAAAAACATTCAGACGATAAGAGAAACGAAGCATGCAATAGCTATTAATTCCATTATATTCAGAAACAGAACGCATATCGGCTGTTAACGAACGGCTGATATTAGATTGCTGCCGCAGAATATCATATACTTCAAAACTGATGGTTGCGGCATTGCCTTTCAGGAAGTTTTGGGCAATCTGTGCATTCCAAATAAGTTCATTCTTATTCATACTGGCATCACGATAACCACGACGAGCGTTATTAGTGATATTGGTAGACAACGTCATACTCCAAGGTAAAGAGATATTAGTACTTGCACCATAACCAAATGTATAGGGTTCTTGATTGTTTTCCGGACGCGGTTGATTTCGCTCAAAGTTATAGTTGATTGAACCATTCAAGGTAAATTCAAACCAGTCGTTACGGAAAGTTCCATTCAAATTCTCTCCGAAAGTCAGTGTCGTACTAGTGTTCTTGTCATTTATTTTAGTATCGTCATTAAAAAGATAAGAAACCGCATTGGTATAATTAGCACGGGAAAAAGAATTTATGGTAAACCGCTTGTCTCTCAATGCTGTATTGAATCCAAACATTCCCATCGCATTCCAGTTTCCGTTGATATTCTCCGGTTTAACAGTCACTCCACCAGTACTCTGATTATAAGTAGTGGCATTAGTAATGCTATTTTGAGTCATATTCAAGTTTGCATGAGCCATCATGCCACGCTGTTTATCTGCATTATAAGTATTATAAAACAAACGCATAGAATGAGAGAAAGAAGGTTTCAATCCCGGATTACCCTTACGGATATTCAACGGATTAGAGTCATCAGTTACATCAAGCAAATTTTCCATACTCGGCTGGCTTGCACGTCCCCGATAGGTAAAGCGCAACTGGCTGACTTTAGAAAATCTGTAACGAAAATCAACGTTAGGAGCAAAATTGAACACATTTCTTTTTACCACAGTATCTACTTCGGCCTTCTTATAATCCAATCTGGTGTTCTGCGGTTGCAAAGATACTCCAAAGTTCAATCTATATTTCTCGCGGATAATATTTAGTCCTGCATTAATATCATGGTTATAATATTTATATTGAGCATACTTACTCAAATCTCTATCTTTATTCTCTTCATATCCTACAGGCAGGCCATCACCAAAATTCCAAAACCAATCCTGTCCTTTATCGGCATCAGGAATCAAGCTGTATGTACTTCTGTCACTTTCACTATATTTATATTGAAATTTATAGCGGAACTGTAAGAAGGTAGCTCTCGCAATCGGTTCGCTATAAGTCAGTTCGGCAGTATAATCATAATTCTTGGTTGGAGAAGTAGTATATTGTTTACGCTCATCATCTTCTTTTTTTGCATTATCATCAAAATAACGCGTCAATGATTCACTAAACTGTTCGCTGTCATTATCTCCATAACTAAATGTACCACGGAAAGTGATGTTTCGTCCCTGATTATTCAATCTACGATTCACTTGCAAAGAAGCATTTGCAGAGAGATTCTGCCCTTCAGATTTTGATTCACTATTACTGGCGTTGACACGAATAGCTTCTAAAGGATCATCCGTACTTCCCCAGAAAATCTTATTCAAAAACTCATTAGGATTAGACACCAAATTAAATGGATCTCCATTAAAAGTACCCGATTCGGAAATAGAATAACTATTAGACATTCCATAAGAAACGTTCGGACGGAAAATGATATTTGTCAATGTATCCGGTTTCCACTCCAACCGAAAGTCTGCATTAAAGTTCGTATTCTTATTGCGGCCTTTACTGTTCGAATTTGAATAAGAATTTCCATTTTGCAGGAAACGTTCCGAGTAGTTTGTAGATGTTGCATCCCGATCACTGAAATTATAACGGGCACTACCTCCCAGTTCCAATTTTTCAGTCTGGGTAGCAAAGTTAGCCCCTAACATCTTGGTAGCAGTCAAACCATTGCTGTTCCGGAAACGAGGTCCGCCACCTCCACCGGAGAATCCCTGATCGTTCACATTATTAGCAGAACCGATTAAAGAGAATTGGCTATTATCGACAAAACGATTCAACATCAAGTTGCTTCCGTAACGATCTTCTGTACCACCGGCAACACTTGCATTACCAAACCAACCTTGATTCATACCTTTCTTCACTTTCAGGTCAAGAACAGTTTCTTCTTCTCCGTCATCTATTCCGGTAACACGTGCCAAGTCCGATTTTTTATCGTATGTTTTCAGTTTGTCGATCATGTTGACCGGTAAGTTCTTCAATCCGGTTTTCACATCACCGCCAAAGAACTCTTTACCATCCACCATAATCTTCTTTACTTCTTTACCATTGCTTTTGACGTTACCGTCATCGTCTATTTCTGCTCCCGGAAGTTTCTTCACCAACTCTTCGAGCATCGCCCCTTCGGGAGTACGGTAAGCTGTTGAGTTATATTCCAGCGTATCTTCTTTCACGACCACCTGCGGAGCTTCGGCAGTAATCACCGCTTCCTTCAGCATGACAGCATCAGGGTCCAATGTAATGGTTCCCAATTTTTTATCAGTGGCGTTAGCAGATAATTGTACCGGTACGAGCTTGGTTCGGAATCCAATATAGGAAACTTTCAACACATATTTTCCGGCTTTTACTTTGGGGAGAGTAAACCATCCTTGGTTACTACTGGCTATACCGGTGGCATAAGCACTATCAGGTAATGATAGCAATTGAACTGTAGCCTGCGCTGCGGGCTCTTTAGTATCGGATTCCACCACACGTCCCGAAACGGTAATAACCTTATTCTGTGCAAAAATTGAGAAGGTGCATAGCAACATCAGCACCAACCCTGCTGAAAATCTTTTCATTTACCTTATTTACGATTATATTAGTAGCAATAACAATGTCTTTTTGACAAATCGAATCGTAAAAGGTTTAATTGAAAAGAAAATTATCTTTTAAAGAATCGATCAACAAGCGCTTTTTTCAGACCAAACTCCAGACAAAGCACATTAAAAACCAGAAAAGTAAGGAAAGAGGAAGTATCGACGTTTATCACATCTCCTTGCATAACACGCCACAACATACCACCAAAGACGAACAAGAATGTCAAAAAGATAGCATTACGAACAGCCGAATTCCGGATTTGCTCCGTTTCACGGCTTTCATTCTTACTCAATGCAAAGATTATTAACAAGCATCCTGCCATCATCAACAACTTTGTACATTCTTTATAAAACAGCAAGTTAGTATCAGTTACTACTCCCTGCATCACCAAAATAAAAGGGATGAACAGAGCTACCAACAAGACAACATATCCTAAAGGACGACAATATACAGGTAATAATGCTTTCATGATTAAACGTTTTAATGAGACAAAAGTAAGTAAAAAAAGATATTTTATATACATTTGCAGAGTAAAAAAGCAAAAGAATCATGAGTAAACAAGAAGTTATTCTCTGCGAAAGCTTGGAAACGAGCCTCGGTCGTGCCATTGAGCTATGTCCGCATGACAAATTATTCGTCCTCACAGACGAGCATACCCAGCGTCTTTGTCTCCCTTCTCTAAAGGAATCGGATCTGTTAAAAGATGCTGTAGAAATCTGTATCGGAGCAGAAGATGTGCATAAAACTCTGGAAACACTCGCTTCCGTCTGGATGGCATTAAGTACTCAAGGGGCTACCCGCCACTCTTTACTTATCAATCTTGGAGGAGGGATGGTGACAGATCTCGGAGGTTTTGCCGCAGCTACATTCAAACGGGGCATTTCCTATATCAATATACCAACCACTCTGCTCGCTATGGTGGACGCATCAGTGGGGGGTAAAACAGGAATCAACTTCAACGGACTGAAAAATGAAATCGGTGCTTTCGCTCCGGCAAACAGTGTATTGATTGAAACTGAATTCCTACGCACATTGGACACACACAATTTCTTCTCCGGATATGCTGAAATGTTGAAGCACGGTTTGATTAGCAATACGGCACATTGGGCAGAATTGCTCAATTTCGATTCCTCTAGTATTGATTATGCAGCTCTCAAACAATTGGTAGGTCAATCGGTACAAGTGAAAGAAGATATTGTAGAACAGGATCCCTTCGAACATGGAATCCGCAAAGCATTAAATCTGGGACACACCGTAGGACATGCGTTCGAAAGTATGGCACTGGCAGAAAACCGTCCTGTATTACATGGATATGCAGTAGCTTGGGGAATTGTGTGCGAACTGTATCTTTCTCATCTCAAAGTAGGTTTCCCGAAAGAGAAAATGCGGCAAACGATCCAGTTTATCAAGGATAATTATGGTGTATTTACTTTCGACTGCAAGAAATATGACCAACTGTATGCATTTATGACGCATGATAAAAAGAATACTTCAGGTACTATCAATTTCACCTTACTAAAAGATATTGGAGACATTTGCATCAATCAGACTGCCGATAAGGACACTATCTTCGAAATGCTCGACTTCTATCGCGAATGTATGGGAATTTAATCCATCCTACATCAGATATACCACATAGTAAAAGGGAATGAAATAGACTTCATTCCCTTTCTCTTCCCAATCCCTATAGATATTATTGCCTATTGTGAGGCAATTGTCCGCACTATTGTTCTAAGTTACTCATTCGATATTGTGAAAGCGACATTCCTGTATGCTTTCTAAAAAAACGTCCAAGCGACGATTGATTCGCAAAGTTCGTTTTAATCGCTATTTCCTGAATGTTCAGGCTGGTATTTTTCAGCAAAGCCTTGATTTCTAATATGATGTATTCAACAATCCAGTCTTTGGCAGACTTCCCGCTTGTCTCCTTAATTACCATAGTCAGGTATTTGGAAGTAATACACAGTTTATCCGCATAAAAAGCCACATCCTTATTCTCCTTAAAATGCTTCATGATAAGCCCAAAGAATTTATTAGCCAACTCTTCTTTACGGGTATCCCTGCGGGCAGTCATCAAGGTCGATTCCTTTTGATAAGCATTGAACAGTTCCAGATACAGATACCTCAACAAATGAATAATCAGCTCACGCCTATATATATCTTGAGAGGTAACTTTATCTTTTATCATACCCAGATAATTATATATCCGGGGAATATCTCGTTCTGACTGCGGATACCAGTAATGAGTCCGCATGTAGAAAAAGAAATGCGGAGAAAATCTGGGCACACCACTTAACGCATCACTAAACAGTGAAGTAGATATAACCATCGTAACGGTCGAGAAATCTTCACTTGGCTCACTAAATGAGACAAATTGTCCGGGTAATAATATAATCAATTCCTCCGGTTGTATCCAATGTACATCTTCATGCACTGTAATTTTGGCCTTTCCACCTAAACAATATATAATCAAAGCTGATTGATTATTAGAAGGATAAGAAGTCAAAGGAAGATACTTCAGATTTTGATAAAATTTAAAATCGTCACCCAGGACGTATATCTCTAATGTCTCTCTATTTTTAATGTCTAACATTTAACACCTTTCTAAACTAAGTCTTTTTACAAATGTATAACTTCCTAATTTACCACGCACCAAAAATGGAAATATAGTATCATACTAAGGAAGTCAAACACCTTTTATTTGCATTAATTTATAAACAAACTATCTGATTGTTAGTTCATTTATCATTTTCCTATTTCGTTTTATTATAGACTGACCTGTTTTTTATAGTGTTTTTAGGACAGGAAAAGGATTACTGCTTTCAAATGAAAAATAAGCAGATTGTTTTCTAATTCAAGCAAAATTAAAGAAATGTACTTTTATATCACATAAGAGGCAATCAAAAAAACTACTAACTCATTGAAATAAAGATTTGTATGTTCACAAGAAAGACTAATAATCAGAATAATAGCTATAAATCGGCACAATTCATACTAGAAAAATCAACGGATTATTTGCTAATTAAAAATTAATCTGTACTTTTGCATCCGCAATTCGGGGTGTAGCTCAGCCCGGTTAGAGTACGCGTCTGGGGGGCGTGTGGTCGCTGGTTCGAATCCAGTCACCCCGACTGGTTAAAGAGGTTAGAAACCGAATGGGTTCTAACCTCTTTTTATTTTAGAAAACAATGAAAGAAGATCCTAGACATATCCATATCAGTGAATACAGTTATCCTCTTCCGGATGAACGTATTGCTAAATTCCCGTTGCCTACCCGCGACCAGTCCAAACTCTTAATATACCGTCGTGGAGAAGTTAGTGAAGATGTTTTCACTTCTTTGCCGGAATATCTGCCGCAAGGCAGCCTGATGATATTCAATAATACAAAAGTCATTCAGGCACGCCTCCATTTTCGAAAAGAGACGGGAGCACTGATCGAAGTGTTTTGTCTTGAACCGATCCAGCCAAACGATTATGTCTTAAATTTCCAACAGACAGCACATGCCGCCTGGCTTTGCATGATCGGCAATCTGAAGAAATGGAAAGACAGACAGTTGAAACGCGAAATGACCGTCAAAGGATTCCCCATTACTCTGACCGCTACCCGAGGAGAATGCAAAGGAACCAGCCATTGGGTAGATTTTGCATGGGATAATCCGGAAGTGACGTTTGCCGATATCCTTGAAGTATTCGGAGAACTTCCTATTCCTCCTTACTTAAACCGGGATACGGAAGAAAGTGACAAGGAGACTTATCAAACTGTTTATTCTAAGATTAAAGGTTCGGTAGCTGCGCCTACGGCGGGATTACATTTTACTCCACGAGTATTGGATGCTCTTCAAGAAAAAGGGATTAATCTTGAAGAATTAACTCTACATGTAGGAGCAGGCACATTCAAACCTGTAAAAAGTGAAGAAATCGAAGGTCACGAAATGCACACGGAATATATATCGGTCAACCGGAGCACCATCAAAAAACTGATTGACCACGACGGTTGTGCTATTGCAGTAGGGACTACTTCTGTACGGACTCTGGAAAGCCTGTATCACATTGGAGTTACATTGGCTGAAAATCCGTATGCTACGGAAGAAGAACTACGTGTCAAACAATGGCAGCCTTATGAAAAGTACGACCAGATTCCTCCCGTTGTTGCGTTGCAAAAGATATTAGGATATCTCGACAGGAATGGTTTAGAAACCCTTCACACCAGTACACAGATTATCATAGCACCGGGATACAATTATAAAATAGTGAAAGCGATGGTTACTAATTTCCATCAGCCGCAAAGTACCTTGCTGCTTTTGGTTTCAGCTTTTGTAAAAGGGAATTGGCGCACTATTTATGATTATGCACTGGCGCATGATTTCCGGTTCCTAAGTTATGGAGATTCTTCTTTATTAATACCATAAGATATTCTTCTCTCCAAAAGATTTTACGCAATATAAAAGACACTATGCCAAGCGATAATAACCAGGAAATGTTCCCTATCGTAGACGAACAGGGAAATATCACCGGAGCTGCCACTCGCGGAGAATGTCACAGCGGTAGCAAACTGCTTCATCCGGTAGTTCACCTTCACGTATTCAATGCCCAAGGAGACATCTACTTACAGAAACGCCCCGAATGGAAAGACATTCAACCGGGGAAATGGGATACGGCTGTAGGCGGACATATTGATTTGGGCGAAAGCGTAGAAATCGCCCTAAAGAGAGAAGTCCGTGAAGAATTAGGCATCACAGACTTCACTCCCGAGCTTCTCACCAGTTATATTTTTGAATCCAGCCGTGAAAAAGAGCTTGTTTTTGTCCACAAAACCGTTTATGAGGAAGAAATCCATCCCAGCGACGAACTGGACGGTGGACGATTTTGGAAGATCGAAGAAATAAAAGAAAATCTGGGTAAAGGAATCTTCACTCCCAACTTCGAAGAAGAGCTGAAAAAAGTCTCTCTTATTCCTTCTCTATCCAAGTAATAATCTTTTCAGAGAACGGACTTTCTTTCGGAGACACAACTCCCGCCCAATGTCCGTTCTCATCAATCATAAACTTCTGAAAGTTCCACTGAACCGGTGCACTTTCTTTTCCATTCTGTTTTTTCTCCGTCAACCATTGGTAAAGAGGAGCCATATCTTTTCCTTTAACGGAAATCTTAGCCATCATCGGAAAAGTAACATCATAGTTCAAAGAACAGAACTTGGCTATTTCCTCATTACTACCCGGTTCTTGTCCCATAAAGTTATTCGCCGGAAAACCGATAACAACAAAGTTTTTTTCTTTATATTTCTCATATAGTTTCTCCAGTTGAGCATACTGGGGCGTCAGCCCACACTTAGATGCCACGTTGACTACCAGCACTTTCTTACCTTTCAGTGAAGAAAGAGGAAAGTCCTTACCATCAATAGTTTTCACTGTAAAATCATAAAAAGACTTGTTTTGCGCTTCCGAAGAAATTGCAAACAACAGGCTTACCATCATCAAGTTGTTGGTGGAAGGTAACAGGGCTACCAAATGCTTCAACAGTTTCTTTTTTACCTGAATTTTCTGGTGGGCGAGTAATAACCACTTTATTGGCTTTAATCAAAATGGAACCTTGTGTAATCACAACGTTATCCGTAAAGGTTACGACGCTGTTTTCCATATCTAAAGATTGATTATCTGAGACAATATTAATTGGTTTATTGGTATCGTCTTTTAACGCAAAAGCAGACAAGGAAGTCATCATTAACGCCGTTAAAAGCAGAATTTTATTGTTTGTTGATTTCATAATATGTTTTTACCTGTTCCTTTAGAGTTGCAACTTGCTGACGTAAATTTCCGACAAGCTTCAATCCGCTAGAGTTAAAGTTTAATCCGTTAATTTTTACTTGTGTATCGGAAGTAATGTCTTGTGTTTTTAAATTAATTACTGCGGCTTCAGTCTCAACACGTTGTAGGCGAGATAAAGGATCAAGGCTCTCAGCAACCACACCACCTTCAAGATAGAGCATTTGATCTTGCGTTAATTTTGCCTTTTTCGCGCTAAGTTTCCAATTTTGTTTTCCTGATTGAATTTTATCGGTTTTTGCTTCTTTATCTTTATTGTCCAAAGAGACGTCAAAAAGATAGACTAACGGCGAAATAAAATCCGTATGACCGTCTTGTGTGTAATATTCCACTTTGTCGGAAATCGCGAGATATTGCTTTTTACCTTCTGGCGAGAATACGGTAGTTTCCATTTTATTGCCGACGTATTCTGGGCTATCAGGCTTTTTAATGAGGCTTTGTAAATCGCTATGATCTTGATTAAGCGAATAATACCAGCCTAATAAAGCCAGGGCGATGAGACCTAAAATAATATTCCAACGAATATTCATAAATAACGTTCTTTCCTTCTTAAAAGGGTAACCAATCATAGC
>OIFB01000308.1_pt1 | contig 10930 bp, 13 predicted proteins | sample 1581931 | NCBI WGS metagenome assembly OIFB01 (sample SAMN04414075, study PRJEB24778) | human gut metagenome | material: faecal | host: Homo sapiens
GTTGTTATATATGCCATAAATAAAAAGTGCCGACTAACCAGCCGGCACATGATTTCATTTGTTCCATCAGACTGAAACAGGCAGCCAGTCTACTGCATGAAAAAAACTTGAGTATCTTGGAATTGTAGTAAACAGAAAAAAACTACTTGTACATAATCAACGCAGACTGACCAGGAACAATCACCTCCGGTCCGGTTTGCGTACCCAATCCACGCACATCTATCACTCCATCTTTACATACTACCGTATATTTACCAACAGGAATTTCCAGTCGTGCAGGAGTCGTACGGGAATTAAAGGCTACGATAATATCTTCCCAGCTATCTCCATTCGCACGCTCTTTGAGGCGAAACGCAATCAGGTTTTGCCCTTCAACCGGAAGGAACTCCAGATGCTTCCGGACCATTTCTGCATTTCCCATACGGAAAGCCGGATGAGACTTACGAAGATCAATGAGTCGTTTATAGTACGTGAAAATATCTCCATTCGTCGTTTTGCGTCTCCAGTCAATGGCATTGACGGCATCCGGACTCTTATAACTATTGTCTATCCCTTGTTTATCACGCATCACTTCTTCACCTGCATAGATAAAAGGAATTCCCTGCGAAGTAAAGACTACCGTTTGTGCCAGTTTATCAAGTCGAACCAACTGTTCGGGAGTAGCTCCCGGCATACTTGCCTTCAATCGGTCTACCAGACACAAACCATCATGACAGGAAACATAGCTAACCATCTGGGTAGGCTGTTCCGCCCATGGCTTCTGACTATAATTTACGGAATCACAGCGTACTTGCGGATGCTTAATAGCTCCAACAATTCCGAATTTTACGCTCATTTCTCCCCCCGGCACTCCGGCAAGGAAAGCTCCTTTGTCCTTCTCCCATACAGGTCCACAAAGTCCATCGCGCAATTCATCCGAAAACACAGCAATTCCGGGCATGTGGGAAATATTTCCTTTCATCGCCAATGAATCTGCCGGATATTGAGGAGCTTCAGCCGCCCAACCTTCTCCATAGATACAAATAGTAGGATCGACTTTGTTGACAGCCTTTCGAATCTCGTTCATTGTTTCAATATCATGCACCCCCATCAAGTCAAAGCGGAAGCCGTCAATATGATATTCTTTTATCCAATAAAGAACGGACTCTATCATGAACTTACGCATCATAGGCCGTTCACTTGCTGTTTCATTGCCACACCCTGAACCATTTGCCAATGTGCCATCCTCTTTCTGACGGTAAAAATAGCCGGGAACGGTACGTTCAAAATTACTTTCAAGTGTATTAAAAGTGTGATTGTAAACCACATCCATTATCACGCGTATTCCAGCTCTATGCAACGCTTGTACCATCTGTTTGAACTCTTTCACGCGAACAGTAGGCTGATAAGGATCGGTTGAATAAGAACCATCCGGCACATTATAATTTACCGGATCATATCCCCAGTTATAGTGATTTTCATCTAATTTTGTTTCGTCGATAGAAGCATAATCAGAAGAAGGAAGAAGATGCACATGTGTCACTCCCAGTTCTACCAAATGATCGATACCTGTTGATTGATTGCCGGAATTCACCGTCCCATGTTCAGTCAGTGCAAGGTATTTGCCCTTATTTTTTATTCCCGAAGTAGAGTCGACAGAGAAGTCACGATGATGCATTTCATAGATAATCATATCAGCAGGAGATTTCAGAGAAGGACGTCGGTCATTCTCCCACCCCTCCGGATTGGTAGTCTTCCAGTCGATGATAGCTGCACGCTTTCCGTTCACTCCTACAGCGTGAGCATTAATCCCCGGCGTGTCGCCCTGCCATTTATCGTTGATTTTTACATTGAAAGCATAGTATTTGCCGAGCAGATCCTTATCTACGGATGTCGTCCAGGTTCCATTCTCACCGAGTTCCATCTTTACTGTTTCGTAAGCATGTCCGCCTTCTCCGGCATCATAAAGCATCAGGCGCACCTCTTCTGCTGTTGGTGACCAAAGGAAAAATTTGGTTGCCAACGGCGTATATTCCATCTCTGTAAGGCTTCCCGTACGAACCGGATATAATTCAAAAGAAGTATATTCCTTCTTCGTTGGGGAACAACTCATCACTGTTGTCACTGTAGTCACACCCAATATCGCTAAATAATTATTTCCTATCTTCATTCTAAACCTCCCCCTATGCTACACACCATATCTATCCCCCCATAAAATTAAATGCTTTATTTCACCTTATCCGGATTCTTCGCTATAAAATCCTTCCAACTACTATACCCTTTTTCCATTGCCGGTCGCCCCATTTGCAGGAAATGACAATAAGCCGCTGCCAAACCATCTGTTGCATCCATAAAAGTAGGCATATCATCTTTTGAAAACCGTAGCATCCTTTGCAGCATATCCGCCACTTGTTCTTTTGATGCCTGCCCGTTTCCGGTGATAGCCATTTTTATCTTCAAAGGGGCATATTCGGTGATTGGAATATCCCGGCTCAACGCTACTGCCATTGCTACCCCTTGTGCACGACCTAACTTCAACATCGATTGCACATTTTTTCCGAAGAAAGGTGCTTCAATAGCCAACTCATCCGGTAGATAACTTTCAATAATGCTCAATACCCGTTCATGGATATGACGAAGTTTCAGATAGTGATTGGCAAATTTACGTAAGTCGATAATCCCCATCGCAATCATTTCGGGCTTGGTTCCCCTCACCCTTAGAACCCCGTATCCCATGATTGTCGTACCGGGGTCAATCCCCAGGATTATCTTTTCTTTTACCGGTTGAATCACTCTATCACCTCCATCAAGGTCGGAAATCCGATCACTTTATCTTTAAATATTTTTACCAGTTCGTCATTCAGTCGCACCCCCTGTTCCAAATGCCAGCGATGTAATAACCCACTGCTTTCTACCTCCCATTGCAAAGAATACGCACTTCCTTCTTCCCGATGACTCAATATCCGGCAAATACGCGGTGCCTTCAACGCACCGTGTTTCTGTACTTCAGGGATATAACTCTCTTTTATCCAAATCATGAAATTGTCGTGAACGTCATCGTCCACTTGAAAAGTTGTATTATAAATCAGCATATCTTAATTTCATACTATTATTTACCGCAAACATAGCAATTATTTCAGAATAATGCATTATATTTGCGGCAACAAAAAAAAGATTCGTTTACAAACGTTATCATATAAGACAAGAAAGGGGCGTTAGCTCATCTGGCTAGAGCGTAACACTGGCAGTGTTAAGGTGATCGGTTCGAGTCCGATACGCTCCACTTTTTTCTCTCCCAACTTTGAACTTTAATAGTGTACTGGACATGAACATCACAAAATTTGCCACTATTCTTCTAATCATCCCATGCTTAATTTCCTGCTACGGAAACAAGTCTTCAAAAACAACACAATCAAACAATGCAGACTATGATATACGCCTCAATGATAGCATAGCAGCAGTAAACGCAATGCTAGAAGAAGGGAACGCTGATGGAGAAAAAATAAATGCTTTTTTAGACGCATATATATCTAGACATCCTAATTGTTTCAACAATGACATCCAAAGAAAAAAAGCAGGAAAAGAATTGCGTTCTTTGTTAGAAAAGGAACTTGAGAATAACCCTGATTTCCTTTCTGATATAGCAGTCAAATTCGCTTCTATGGATAAAGTTAAAAGTACCGATAATAAAGGATATAAATATCTTATATCCTTTACCTATAGCAGCCTTCAAAAAACCGGAAAGTATAATATTTCTTTCAGAATTATAACGGCTTTAGATGAGGAAGAAGCCTCCAATCTTATTGATAATCAGAAGTATTATATTCAAGGAAAATTCATAAGTCTTTCCGAAAAGGAATCGATAAATATTAGACTAGATGTATTTGATGACAAAACAATTGAGATAGGGAGTATTTTTATCAAAGAACCTATCGTTACTCCGGCAAACTAAAGAAAAAAAGAAAAGGACCTTTACTCAAGGTCCTTTTTTATCACTTCGTCCATTTCTTTTATACGTTTCTCGCGGTCTTTAATAGGACCGTCTTTCTTGTCATTCTTGAATACATCATCGGCACGGTCGGCAACCTCACCGCTCCATTCTTCAAACTGGTCCTTGGCCGGACGGCCATTCGGTTCGATATTTTCCTCAGCAATCGAATCGTGTCGGTTAATCATATCATCCATATCTTCTCTTTTTTTATTGGTTACAATGATAATACAATATAAAAAGAGAAAAGTTCCGGGCGTTAATGTTTTTTGGACAACTCGCGTTCGCGTATCTGCAACTGTTCTTTATACAACTGGGGACGGAAAGGGACATAAAGGGTATAATCACTTTCAACCGCCTTGCCTCCCACCAGTGCCGGTGTCCAATTTGGCATTTCCTTCACAATGCGAAGAGCTTCTTCTGCAAACTCCGGATGAGTCGATTTTAATATATGAGGACGAAGAATCACTCCCTCCTTATCTATAGTAAACTCACACAAAGCATATCCCGAGACATTGTCTTTAAGCAATTCCGCAGGATAAACCATTTGTCTGGCTACATATTCCCGTACACAAACATCAGCCAAGCAGGGTAATTCTTCAATTTGCTTTCCCGAATGCGTTTTGAGCTTCGGACCAACAGAATAAATCCCCACATACATCGGCTTTTTGTGAGCGTCCGGCTGTTCTTTGGTACGGTGCTCCAGCTCTTTCAATAAAGCGGTTGCTTCCTCCGCCAATGCTTGTTCCGAAATATTTTCTCCCTGAGAAAACATGTAAGTCGACTGACAAACCAACACAAGCCGCTCCATCAAAGTACCTTTCATGGGTGACCACTTCCGTCCCATCATCTCTTTTCCTTTCGCATCTGTCGATGAGAAGTAATAAACAACTCCATCCAGTCCGGCTGTCGAACCGTCCAAATCCTGTATCTGGCTGGTTATCAGACGGGCGATAGCTCCCAAAGACTGGTATAAGGACTGACTGATCTCCACTGATTTAGTTTCCACTTTCACCGTTCCTTTCTCTGCCTGCCAATAGGTACGCGACAAAGTATTCGCAATCAACAGACAACGTCCGTTCTTCTTCTCTACCGACATTGCATATTCCGGTGAAAAAGAAGGAATGGCTACAAAACGCGCGTAAGGACGCTGTTGAAAACCTGTATTAAGCAAAGAAAAGACATTTCGATAATACTCACCCAACTCACCCGTATAGGTAGTAAAAGGCTTCACCGGCTCCAGATAGTCGATCTGAGCTGACAGGCGAAACGATAAAGTCAATAGCAGAAGAGAAATAACAATCTTTTTCATAAGTGTTCCCCGATTTTCGGTACATTCGGCAACAAAGATACAAATTATTTCGATGGTTCGTGATAAAATTATATCTTTGCACGGTTTTTACTAAGAAACTGAATAACAATACATCAAAAATATGATAGCTAAGATTGAACAACTTCTGAAAGAGGTGGAAGCTTTGCACGCCTCCAATGCCGAAGAACTCGAAGCTCTCCGCATCAAATACCTGAGTAAGAAGGGAGCCATTAACGATTTGATGGCGGATTTCCGTAACGTAGCTGCCGAACAGAAAAAAGAAGTCGGCATGAGACTGAATGAACTGAAAACTAAAGCGCAGGACAAAATCAATGCGTTGAAGGAGCAGTTCGAGAGCCAGGATAATAGTTGCGACGGTCTTGACCTGACCCGCTCGGCTTATCCGATTGAACTCGGTACACGTCATCCGATTACAATTGTAAAGAACGAAGTCATCGATATCTTCGCACGTCTGGGATTCAGCATCGCCGAAGGTCCGGAAATTGAAGATGACTGGCATGTATTCTCGGCACTGAACTTTGCCGAAGATCATCCGGCACGCGATATGCAGGACACTTTCTTTATCGAAGCTCACCCGGACGTAGTATTGCGCACGCATACTTCTTCCGTACAGACCCGTGTAATGGAAACTTCAACCTCCTATCCGCATCATCTGTCCGGGACGTGTGTATCGTAACGAAGCAATCAGCTATCGCGCACACTGTTTCTTCCATCAGGTAGAAGCGTTGTATGTAGACAAAAACGTATCATTCACCGACTTGAAACAGGTATTGCTGCTCTTCGCCAAAGAAATGTTCGGCACAGACACCAAAATCCGTCTGCGTCCGTCTTATTTCCCATTTACAGAACCAAGTGCTGAAATGGATATCAGCTGTAATATCTGCGGCGGTAAAGGTTGTCCGTTCTGTAAACACACCGGCTGGGTAGAAATCCTCGGTTGCGGTATGGTAGACCCGAACGTACTTGAATCTAACGGTATAGACAGCAAAATATACAGCGGTTATGCTCTCGGTATGGGTATCGAGCGTATCACAAACCTGAAATATCAGGTGAAAGACCTCCGTATGTTCTCTGAAAATGATACTCGCTTCCTGAAAGAATTCGAGAGCGCTTACTAAATTTAGATTTCACCACAGAGGACGCAGAGGACACAGAGTTTTTATTTCAGCCGTATCAACTACGACTCGTTTTTCATAGAAAGTCATTAGAAAGAAAAAACTCCGTGAGACTCTGCGTCCTCTGCGTCCTCTGTGGTGAAACAAATACATTCATTATGGCAAAGGATAGACTCATTACTCCCAGTTATTGTTTCATCTTGGCAGCCAACTTCCTGCTCTACTTCGGCTTTTGGTTGTTGATTCCTGTTTTGCCGTTCTATTTATCAGAATTCTTCCAAACTGGAAATTCCACTATTGGTATTGTACTTTCCTGCTATACGGTAGCCGCTCTCTGCATCCGTCCATTTTCCGGTTATCTGCTCGACACGTTTGCCCGCAAACCTCTTTATCTGTTTGCTTACTTCATCTTTATGATGATGTTCGGCGGATATTTAATAGCCGGCTCCCTTACCTTATTTATTATATTCCGAATCATTCATGGCGTCTCTTTCGGAATGGTTACAGTAGGAGGAAACACGGTAGTGATAGACATTATGCCATCTTCCCGCCGTGGGGAAGGTTTAGGCTATTACGGGCTTACCAACAATACAGCTATGTCCATCGGGCCGATGTTCGGACTGTTTCTGCACGATGCGGGAGTCTCTTTTGCTACGATCTTTTGTTACGCATTCGGTTCCTGCATTTTGGGTTTTCTATGTGCCAGTCTGGTGAAAACGCCCTATAAACCTCCTGTGAAACGGGAACCGATTTCACTCGACCGTTTTATTTTGATGAAAGGACTGCCAGCCGGACTTAGCCTATTGTTACTTTCCATCCCTTACGGAATGACAACCAACTATGTCGCCATGTATGCCCGCCAAATAGGATTGAACACGCAAACCGGATTCTTCTTTACTTTTATGGCTGTCGGCATGGCAATCTCCCGCATCTTTTCGGGAAAACTGGTGGATCGCGGAAAAATAACGCAAGTAATAATAGCTGGATTATACCTGGTTGTCTGCAGTTTCTTCCTGCTTTCAGCCTGTGTATATCTGATTCAATGGAATGATACCGTTTGCAACATCCTGTTTTTTGGCATCGCATTGTTGATGGGGGTCGGATTTGGAATCATGTTTCCGGCATTTAATACGTTGTTTGTCAACCTTGCCCCCAATAGCCAGCGGGGAACAGCCACTTCCACTTATCTTACCTCTTGGGACGTAGGAATCGGTATCGGTATGCTGACCGGTGGATATATCGCAGAAATTAGTACATTTGATAAGGCTTATCTTTTCGGAGCCTGCCTGACGGTAGTTTCCGCCCTCTATTTCAAACTAAAAGTGACGCCTCATTACCATAAAAACAAGCTACGATGAGAAAGAAAGAACGTTATGAGAAAGTAATCGCCTGGTTTCAGGACAATGTACCTGTAGCCGAAACTGAATTGCATTACAACAATCCGTATGAGTTGCTGATCGCTGTTATTCTTTCTGCACAATGTACGGACAAACGGGTGAATATCATCACTCCCCCTTTGTATAAAGATTTTCCGACTCCGGAAGCGCTGGCAGCCACTACGCCGGAAGTTATTTTCGAATATATACGAAGTGTGTCCTATCCGAACAACAAAGCCAAACATCTGGTCGGTATGGCAAAGATGCTGGTGAATGACTTCAACAGCCAGGTGCCCGACAATCTGGATGATTTGATAAAGTTGCCCGGTGTAGGAAGAAAAACAGCCAATGTCATCCAGTCGGTTGTGTTCAATAAAGCTGCCATGGCAGTAGATACACACGTATTCCGTGTCAGCCACCGCATCGGACTGGTGCCGGATAGTTGCACCACTCCGTTCAGTGTGGAAAAAGAATTGGTGAAGAATATTCCGGAAAAACTCATACCGATTGCCCACCATTGGCTCATTCTGCACGGTCGTTATGTTTGTCAGGCACGCACTCCCAAATGTGACACCTGTGGTTTGCAAATGATGTGCAAATATTTCTGTAACACCTATAAAGTTACAAAAGAGGAACCAAAAGCCAAGAATAAATAACGATTTAATAGCAAGGAACCGAAATAAATAGTAACTTTGCGGTCGTTCTAAAAGAAGAATTTTAAAAACACTTTTAAATAAAAATAGAGTATTATGCAGACAATTGACAAATTCAATTTTGCCGGTAAAAAGGCATTTGTTCGCGTGGACTTCAATGTACCCCTGGACGAAAACTTCAACATTACAGATGACACTCGTATGCGTGCAGCTCTTCCTACTTTGAAGAAGATCCTGGCAGACGGCGGAAGCATCATCATTGGCTCTCACCTGGGCCGTCCGAAAGGCGTTGCCGATAAATTCTCTTTGAAACATATCATCAAGCATCTGTCTGAATTGCTGGGCGTTGAAGTTCAGTTCGCTAACGACTGCATGGGCGAAGAAGCTGCTGTAAAAGCTGCTGCTCTGCAACCGGGAGAAGTGCTGTTGCTCGAAAACCTTCGCTTCTATGCTGAGGAAGAAGGCAAACCAAGAGGTTTGGCTGAAGATGCCACAGACGAAGAAAAGGCTGCTGCAAAGAAGGCTGTCAAAGAAAGCCAGAAAGAATTCACCAAGAAATTGGCTTCTTACGCTGACTGCTACGTAAACGACGCATTCGGTACAGCTCACCGTGCACACGCTTCTACAGCTCTGATCGCTAAATACTTCGACACTGACAACAAGATGTTCGGTTACCTGATGGAGAAAGAAGTAAAAGCTGTTGATAAAGTATTGAACGACATCCAACGTCCGTTCACTGCTATCATGGGTGGTTCTAAAGTTTCTTCTAAAATCGAAATCATCGAAAACCTGTTGAATAAGGTAGACAACCTGATCATCGCAGGTGGTATGACTTATACATTCACCAAAGCAATGGGTGGTAAAATCGGTATCTCTATCTGTGAGGACGACAAACTTGACCTGGCTTTGGATCTGATCAAGAAAGCAAAAGAAAAGGGTGTAAACCTTGTACTGGCTGTTGACGCTAAGATCGCTGACGCTTTCTCTAACGACGCTAACACTCAGTTCTGCGCTGTTGATGAAATTCCTGACGGATGGGAAGGTCTTGACATCGGTCCTAAGACTGAAGAAATCTTCGCTAACGTAATCAAAGAATCCAAAACTATTCTTTGGAACGGTCCTACAGGTGTATTCGAATTTGAAAACTTCACTCACGGTTCACGTACAGTAGGTGAAGCTATCGTTGAAGCAACCAAGAACGGTGCATTCTCACTTGTGGGTGGTGGCGACTCTGTAGCTTGTGTCAACAAGTTCGGTCTGGCTAGCGGCGTATCTTATGTTTCTACAGGTGGTGGCGCATTGCTCGAAGCAATCGAAGGAAAAGTTCTTCCGGGTATCGCTGCCATTAATGAATAATGAATTTATAACAATGTAATTTTAGATACGAGGGCAGTTCTTTGTGAAAAGAGTTGCCCTTATTTATATCTGACCCATCAACTAAGGCATGAAGAGAGCAGCACTCATATTCTGTATCCTCCTTTTCTTCCTTTATTCTTGCCAAAGAAAAAAAGGAGAAAGCGTCTTTATACCTTCAACAGAATTACAACCACTCACACTGGGAATGCTCCCGACTCTGGACGGACTGCCTTTTCACATAGCTAAAGCACAAGGAATCTACGATTCGCTGGGATTGGATTTAACCATCCTTTCTTTCAATTCCGCCTATGACCGCGACGCAGCGTTCCAGTTCAAATCAATGGATGGCATGATCACCGACTATCCCAGTGCAGTAACTCTACAGGCTATCCACCATACCGACTTAGGAATCATTTTGAAACATGACGGTTATTTCTGTTTTATAGTCTCCAAAATCATCACTTGTAACATAAGATTTTAAAGCTTCTGAAATCATTCCATCTGCTTCGACCCTCATTTCAGCCTTTGCTTCGTTTACATCATTTTTTTGTGCAAACAAACTTATTTTTTGCGTAGTCTGTTCGATCCATGTAGATTGCGCTCCAATTGCATCGTTTAAATCGTCTAAGCATAAAGACCAAGCAGTTGGGAGGTTTCCCATTTCAAGTTGCATATTGTAGAACCAATAATCACCTGAAGGAAATGTGATTTCGATATATTTATGTGTAGCAGTATTGATATTTTTGCATACTCTATTAAATTGTTGAAAAGAAGTAGTGACTGAAAAGTTTTCTGTTAATGTCCCAATACTTAGTTGAACAGTAGATGCAGCTTTCGCCTTGATTTTCATCTGGAATGTATAATCTCCTGAATTCCGAAGAACATCATTTAAACGTAGTGTGCTTTTTTCATTACAGCTGAGATGTCCACAAGTTACTTTTTCGCCATTTAGACCAGTAACAGATTCTTGAATTAAAGTATAAATAGTAATCACCTCCTTAGTGATTGAAAATGGTCAATATTATCTTTCACGGGTTTCAAAAAAACCCAGTGTTTTCAAGGAAAATTGAGGAACAAAAATAGGATGAAAGCAGAGTTTCATCTGGTGGATTAAATAGTAATCTCCAAGC